>Ga0214923_10000982_pt1 | contig 41635 bp, 35 predicted proteins | sample LL1510_MetaG_FD_177993 | JGI IMG/M metagenome (GOLD analysis project Ga0214923, IMG submission 177993) | Freshwater microbial communities from Lake Lanier, Atlanta, Georgia, United States - LL-1510 | ecosystem: Environmental > Aquatic > Freshwater > Lake | place: USA: Georgia | collected... | reverse complement strand
TTAGGACATTACGCCAAGGTATTTAAGAAGACATCGCGATGGGCTGCCCAGTGGATTCGCTTAGATTTTGACAATGAGCCGGCTTTTGGCACTTCTGCCACATGTACTATTCCCCGAAAAGCTGAGCTGCTTTCACAGCTGACCTTAGTTGTAAATATGCCTGATATTTATAGTCCGCAGCAACAGGCATTGGTGGCCTGCACACCAGATACATTTCTTGGGCCTTCATTTGGCTGGACAAATTCATTAGGGCATGCTCTAATAAATATGGCGGAATTTAATATTGGCGGTGTTAATGTTGATAGGATTGACGGGTTGTTTTTAGAAATTTACGATGAGCTTTATGAATCAAATGAATCAGCAAGAGTTAAGAATCGTATGATACAAAGGGTTGCTAACGGCTTTAATAGTAAATCGATAGGTCAGTCAAGTTCTGGTCCAACCCAGGTTGAAGTACCGTTGCCGTTTTGGTTCAATCGTGGTTCATATTGTAATGCTTTACCAATGGATGCTCTTAACCAGGATGCGGTCCAGGTTCAGGTTAGCTTTCGCCCAATTAATCAGCTTTTTTTTACTGAATCGCGTAATTCTGGTGTAGATCCTGTAAATGGCACTATGCCAGGTATCGAAGGTGCACAATTCTATAGACAAAACCCCCTTTCGCCGAATTTAGTGTACAATATCAATCCAATGCAGAAGCTAAATGGAATCAGTGGGGAAGTTATTCCAAACATCCGAATGCCCTTTAAACTACCGATGGGCGATTGCTATTTATTGGCCGAATACATTTCTTTGGAAGAGGATGAGGCTATCGCCTTTCGGTCATCTATGCTTGAATATGTTGTTGAACAGCATTATATAGTTCCGCCTTCAGCTACGCAAAACGCATCGAACGTCCGAATACCACTGGCTTATAATAATCCTGTTAAGGAGCTTATTTGGGTTGCACAACGCCCTGAGGTTGCTAATTTCAATGCATGGTTCTTATTGACTAGAGATATGATGCCGATAACAACAGAGCCTACACATTGGTGGCGTATGCCATGGTGGCCAGATGCGGTCTTGACAAACACGGACCAAAGTCTACCAGCTTTTCGTTACGCCCAATCTGAGCCGATTAAAGGTGCCCAAGTGACTTTTAGTAACGTACTTCGTGTTAACCATCAGTCACCGTCTATTTTTAGGTCGCTGCTACCGTTACTTCATTATAGAAAGGCTCCGCTTTTTAATCGATATATTTATGTATTTCCGTTTGGCCTAGCCCCTGGGGCAAGCGATGATGCTACAATTGGCGACGCTGTATATCCAAGGGGGCTGTCAAACTGGGAAAAGCTTCCCAAAAAGGAGTTGCATTTAACTATGAACCCAGACTATAATGGTAAACATGTAAATCTAAATATATACGTTTATATTACAACGTTTAATGTATTTCGCGTATTTGGTGGTCGTGGGGTTTTATTATTTAATTATTAATTAAAAAATTTGAATATATATCTTATATGCTGTTATTTTAAAAATGCAGATTTTTGTAAAACTCAATAGTGGTGTTACAATAACTCTTGATGTTGAATCTAGTGATTCTATTTCACAAATCAAACAAAAGGTTTATGCTAAAGGTGGGCTACCAGTTGAATTCCAGAAATTAATCTTTGGTGGGAAAATACTAGACGATGGACGGGTTCTTAGCGACTATAACATAGTAAAGGAAAATACGTTACATGAGAGTTGTACATGGCGGAAATCTAATAATGTTTATCATATTCATCATTAGATAAAAAAGAGGAACCTTTATTTGTTAATTGGTTTATTAGACTTTAAGGTCACCTCAACCTGCTTATTTGCCTGCTTCGGGAAAACACAGTGGGCAATACGACCCCAGCGGGAAAAATCAACAGTGCCTGACCAAGCGTCTCCCGTTTTGATATAGGCATTCATATGTGAGCGAAGTGCGGCTAATTCATCTGAATCGCTTGGAAGTTCTAAGGATTCAGTTAGTTTTTTCATTATGTTTAAACATTCACGCACCCGTTCTGATTGTGGCTTTTCCATCTAAAAGTCACAATAAGATATTTACAAGTCTTTGACGCAATTACGAAAAAAATGAAAAAAAATTATTATAGCCATTGTTAATTAATGGAACACTGTCCCGTATGCTATTTAGAGTGGCCTGGTGGCCGAATCAATCCTACTTCCTGCGAACATTCAATATGTATTAATTGCTATACAAATATGGTCCGGTTCAATATTGACTGTTGTCCTTTATGTCGCACTAAGTACAAACTAACTAATATCATACCAAGAGCTTACTATTTAAATATTTATGTACATTTGTGCTGTTGGCAGATTCGGGCTTGCCGATTCCGACTGGAAAGATAGGAAGGATTCGTATGCATCTTCCATTTCAGGAATATTAACCTCTCTGTAATCCCTAAACATGGTTTTCTCGGATGAAATTATATTAAACTCTGTAATTAATTGATAGAAGATTAACGGCTTGGCTAGTATCTCTATTTTATAAAGTTGCCCTGCTCTTTTCCAACTATTATCTTCCCATAAGAGCTGAGCTGCTGAGACTCTTATATTATTTGGAAGGGTGCAAATTTGCGTAACTGTTTCTTGGACAATCCCCAATACAATGCCACCTTGGGCAATTTTTGTATTGATTTGGATTTCGGAAATTGGTTTTTGTAGACCGTTTGCTAATAAAACAGGGGTTGATGGGCATAGGCCAAGAGCGTAATCGGAAATGGGTGGGCCTGAGAAACCGCTGTTTACCGACTTTTCTGCAAGCTGTTGTGTTGTATTTATAACATCTGGAGACTCACATTCTTCGTAGTCCCTAAATATATTTGTATTTATCTTCATTGTGTGTGTATCCGTGTTTAGACAGATTAGTTCTGGTAAGGAATCGGACGACTCCGCATTAGGATGTAGTTCGGAAGGAATCCAAGTGGCTAATGGTTCGTAATATACATAATGTGAAGAACTGACTCTAGTACCGTTTAGTTCGACCATGGGGGTTTTGGACCCATTAAATTTAAATTTTGCGGTTATTATTGGTGTTTTGCCATTGACCGGAGCTAGCTTGTCTCCTATCTGAACTTCGGAAAGTAGTACTACTTTACCTGAGGCAAGCTTTATTGGGGTATTAGGGTCAAAACAGAATGCCAATAAGAATTTAACCATGTCATTATTTGCTACATTTTGTGCGGCTTGGAGACCTGACATGCCCATAAAAATTACGGCGTAAAATGTTGTGTATAGGCGTCCCATTAAATTCATAATTTTAAAAAAGCTCATGCGTATTGAAAATAGGATAAACTGAAAGCGGTCGCGGAAAGAGCTCATTAGTCGCTCCATGCCGTGTAACAAATTGGCAATTAAATAACGGAAAGAGTTTGCTACGTTTGAAACAGTTGAAATAACATCTGTAAAGTTTGACATAATGCCGTAAACAGGTGCTAAAACTGCACCCGCATTCAGTGAAAAAATATTCTTCATACAGAAGTTAAAATTTTCGCTGGCATCAAATCCGAAAAGCCCAGCAAACGGCATTATCATTGGATTACAACGGTACTTCGGCCAGTTATTTATAACATCTGCTAGACCGCCACCTGAAATTACCCAAGCAACAATTCCAACCTGTATTGCTGTAACAATTGCAAACTTAATTAGCATCATATTGAAGTTTTTTTCCCAAGATTCAATTAGTTCTTTTTGCGAAGGTATGTAGGCGGCAGCCTGTTGAAAAGAAGCTAACGGCGTACCTATTCCTTCTGTTACTGACATCTCCTACAAAGTTCTTTTAAAATAAGCAATAAAGAAACGCTTTCGGGGCCGGAAGCAACATTATTTCGTGTTTTTGTGAGCATTTGCTATAGCAGTTAATAATTTATGATTCCCAGGGACTTTGGTATTTTTATTTAGTTTCCTTGTATTGGTATTAGCCTTTGGTGCGTTAGTTTTAGAAGTAGTATTGGGTTTTGGTGCATTATTAGGCTTTGGTGCATTGGTTGGCTTTGGTGCATTATTTGCCTTTGGTGAATTAGTTGCCTTTGGTCCATTGGTTGGCTTTGGTCCATTGGTTGGCTTCGGTTCATTAGTTGCCTTTGGTCCATTAGTTGGTTTCGGTGCATTAGTTGCCTTTGGTCCATTAGTTGGTTTCGGTGCATTAGTTGCCTTTGTTGCATTGGTTGGTTTCGGTGCGTTATTTGGTTTCGGTACGTTATTTACCTTTGGTGCATTGGTTGGCTTTGGTTCATTGGTTGGCTTTGCTGCGTTATTTGGTTTCGGCTCATTGGTTGGCTTCGGTCCGTTATTAGGCTTCGTTGCGTTAGTTTTAGAAGTATTATTCTGTTTTGATTCAGTACCATTATTGTTCTTTGCACTGGCATTATTCTTTACATTATTAGCTTTTGTAGCTTTTTTTGATTCATTATCACCAAAACTTCCGCTTTTTTCATTCCAGTTACTGGTTGAAAATAAATTTCCCATTTCTTATTATTCCATAGATATTTAGTATAAATACTTATGTAATAATCGTCGGGAACTTTTTGATGCCCATAGTCTAATATTTTTTCACTTGAATAATTGGCAAATTCTTTTTCTTACCTCCAACTACACTTGGGTCGTAGTCATTGCCTTCATCAGGGTCCTTTTGGGGTTGAGGAACCCAAAATTCTGGTGCACCAATACGAAAGTTCGGATGTGATGCTGCTTTATACCAAAAAACCTGGTCCTCGATTTTGTTTGATTTGGCGTTATTATCAATAACTAGACATTCGTAGTTCTCTGTGCATTGGTCCATAATCTGACAGAAAGAATCAAAGTCTGGAAACATACCTGCAAACTGGTCGTAAAGGCGTTTTCGATTAGCAACAATGTTTTCGCGTAAAATAAATACGTAATCAATATTTGTTCTCAAATTCGGTGGAATACCCATACAATACTGAAGAGCAACTATATATAATATTTTCCAGTGCCGCCCGTTCATAAATAAACTACGAACGTATTTATCACGAGTCCACGACGAATCATATAAGCAATCATCCATGATAATAAATGTCCTAGGGTCAACTCCTGTTGTGCCACGGGTTTCTAAATCCTTTCGGATTTTCTCTGCCAATGCCTTTTGTCGTTTTAACATGTTCGCGATAATCATTGTATTAAACTCTTCGTGAATAAACAGGGGGGGGATAATAGTACTATAAAAAGAATTTGCGGACTCGGTGCCGCTAATAACTGTGCCGATAGGTACATTACGGTGATGGAAAAGTAGATCGCGAATCAAAAACGATTTGCCTGTATCTCTTTTCCCTATAAATACGACAACCTTGTCGTCCTTAATTCGCGTCATGTCAAACTTTTTAAGGCTAAGATTCATTATTTTTCTTCCGGAGGGGGCCAATGCATCAGACATTACAACTAATTCTAGGAAGGAAACTGAAAAGTCTTCCGGGCCGCGGCTATATATTTAATCATCATCCTTAGCTTTAATCAGCAAATGACACCCAGACGTTCACCCAAAAAACAAAAAGCGGTGGCTGCCCCCGTTCCACCCGAACTTCCCAGGGCATCACAGTTGTCCCGGGAATTATTGCCACATGTTGGTACCTCTTCATTAGGGGAATCTATAGTAAAATATTTACCAGAATTTCGTAATATTAATGAGTATTTACCTTCTTTATCATTGATGTCTGTATCTGAGATTAATTTAAAGTCGCCCGTCGAATCCTTTGAAGTTACGGGAACACCTGACGGCTATATGTTAGACATACTTGCAAAATTAGAAAATAAGGAGGAGCCCGAACACATCGCCCTTTTTGCTAAACGCGTCCATCTTGTTGAGCCTATTGAAGCAATGCAAGGTAACTATATATTTCCCAATGATGGTGTATTGCCTCAGCCAGGTGAATCATGGAAAAAAACGTTATCTAAAGTCCATAGTCCTTACAATGAGGCCTATGTGGATGCGTTGTGTGCTGCGACATTATCACGTCTTGTTGAGCAGGATATTTCACCGCACTGGGTTAAATTTTACGGTACGTTTAATGCTCGCGTAGATAAGTATTTATATAATTTATCTGGCGAATATGCCAGTCTTCGTAAAGCAAAATGGTTTAACAAAAAGAAGAAACAGGGGATTTTTACAATAGTCACTGTTGGAACTAACCCGTATGAAAAACCCCCCGTTGAAGTTGTCGAAGGCGAAGAAAACGAAGATATTGCCTTTACAACTTTAGACGATTCAGGTAGTGTTAAGGCTTCTACACTGTCTTCCTGCCACTCGGAAAGCCCGTCGACCGACCATGAAGCTGACACTGAAATAGTTAAGGACAGATTGGTCCGAATTGTGAAAATGGACGAGCTAAAGGAGGGGTCTATTTCCTGCTCTTCGTCATCGGATTCTTCAAAGTGTTCTGGGTCTGAGTCTTCGTCTGAATCTGATTCTAGATCTGGGTCTGAGTCTGGGTCTGATTCTAGGTCTGATTCTAGGTCTGGGTCTGAGTCTAGGTCTGGGTCTGAGTCTAGGTCTGGCTCAGGTAGCGAAACCGATAATTCTGATTATGAAAACAGAAGAAACTCAAGTTACAATTCATACGAAGATCAGTGTGAGTTTTATGCACAGTTCAAAGACTTTCCTGTTCAGGTTACTTTTCATGAACGCTGTGAAGGCACTATGGATTCCTTACTAGATGTTGAGGAGAGTTCGGACGATAATTTACTCTCAGAATCCAAAGACGAACGGTGGTCGGCTTGGATTTTTCAAGTGATTGCCGCATTGACAACAGCACAATACTATTATGGGTTTGTGCACAATGATCTTCATACTAACAACGTTATGTGGTGTAGCACAGATGATGAGTTTATTTATTACAAGCTTGATAATAATACATTTTATCGTGTCCCTACCTTTGGCAACTTGATGAAAATTATTGATTTTGGTCGTGCCTCCTTTTGGCTTACAGATAGAAGTCAGCTAATAATCACAGATTCGTTCGATGAAGGCAATGATGCATCGGGCCAGTATAATTGCCCACCATACTATGACGAAGAAGAGCCCCGCATTGACCCAAACCCTTCGTTTGATTTATGTCGACTAGCGGTATCGATGTTTGACGCATTATATCATGAACAACCTGGTGTAAAAACACCCCAAAAAATCATGGCTGAAGAGCCCGGTCGGGTTTCGTATGAAACGGAATCAGAACTGTATAATTTGTTATGGCGTTGGCTTACCGATGATAAAGGTAAGAATATTTTAAGAACTCCTAATGATAATGAGCGTTTTCCAGATTTCGATCTTTATAAATATATAGCTAAACATGCTAAAAATTGTGTGCCTCGTATTGAGGCGAAAAATAGTTATTTTGAAAAACAATATTTGGTTCAAAAATCAGATATTCCTGAAGGAGTAAAAGTATGGGAAATTCCTCTTCAGTAAATAGGATATGGGAAAGAACGAATATATTCTGAAGAAAATTTACGCCGTTTGTTTATTTATATTAGTTGTTGCAGGATTAAATTGGGGGCTTTACGCCGTATTTAAGAAGGATGCCGTTTCGGCAATACTTGGTAAAGACACAGTTCCTACACGTATATTTTTTATTTTGGTAGCCTGCTGTGCTATATTTGTTGGGTTCAATCGCGATTCATATTTACCATTTTTGGGCCAAGCAATTGTTCCTTGTTCTATCCTTGTAGAAAGAATCCCCGATAAGGCTGATTTAAAGGTGCGTATTATTGCTCCTGCAGGTCGTAAAGTTTTATACTGGGCTGCCGCTTCTGCAGATAGCCAGGAGAAGTTGAAAGATTGGCGTGTTGCATATGGCGATTATGATAACGCGGGTGTGGCAATAGCAGGTGAAGACGGTTCAGCATTATTACAGGTCCGTAGGCCTCAACCCTACTGGATTATTCCTGGAAATAAGCTTGAACCCCATGTTCACTATCGGATTTGTGGAGATGAAGGCATGGTGGGACCGGTACGCTCTTTATTTATCGAAGAGCGTGTTGAAGGTTTTGGAACAGCCATTTATGTCTAGTCAATAGAAATACAGCCCAGCTTAAAAGTTACTTAAAACTAATGTGGTTTTACTAACTGGAAGGCGATGAAGGGTTACCGGCATTTTAATGTATTTTGAAAAACAGAATACGACTGTCAGGTCTCTTTCTTTCAAGTTGTGAAGAACATATTATTTGTATCTTCCTAAATGTACTACTCTCAGGTCTTTGTAACACGTGAGAATAGTTGAACGTTTTTAATCAAATAATAGAATTTTTCCAAAGCATATATTAAGGATGCAAGGGTTCCACGATAAAGGGACAAAAGGGAGTCAGGCAGATAGCCAAGCAGTATTTGATGAAATGATGCGAATCTTTAAATCTTCCGGTAATATCTCTATAAATGAAATGAGCGGTCTCATCCATAGTTTAAGTATTCCTGGAAAAGATGTTGATGTGAGTAATTATTTGACTAAATTGCCGACCTTTAAATCAAATCCTCCAAAAAATTCAAAAAACCACCCAAATTCTTCAAAGAGCTTTAATCTTAATAGTACACGAAAAGGGCATACGCAAAATTTCATACCAACCACGTTAATTGGTTCTGGGTATTATGGGAGAGTTTATAAAAACACGGCAAATAGATATACATATAAGTTACTAAATTATACATATGACCAATTGGGAGATATTAATACTGAACAAGAATGTATTGAATTATTCAAGAGCTTTTTGACCGAGGCATTTATTCAGATAGTTTTGGGGTTAGATGGGAAATATGGAAATCGGATTCCAAAAATACATAATATATTTCGGTCTGAAAAGACCACTGGATTTCGTAAGGTTGATGCCAAATTTGAGTTCAGATTTCTTATTGTTATGGATTATGTTCCTTCTAGTTTTACAAACTACATTGAAAATTTAAAATCTAAAAAAGGTGCTGCACTTGAGTTTAACGAGGTTTCTCCATTTTACTTACAACTTGCTGAAACCCTTGAGTATTTTAGAAGCGTATACGGGTTTTTCCACCGTGATATGCATATGAGTAATGTTATGACAAATGGCTCTAATGAGCCTATGCTTATTGATTTTGGGCGTTCCTATTTTAAAAACTATGACTTCAGGACTTTGCCGCCTGGCATAACTGAATACGAATCGTTCAAGTATAATGATGCTTGTGAGGATAAGGGGTTGGGAGTAAAATTTTCAAGACAAATTGGTGGGAGCACACAGGGATTCGGCTTAGATTTTTTGGTTTTTTCTACCCATATTTTATCTAGTGATGTATCCATGAATTTTACACTGAAACACTGTTTGACACTGGCTAATTTGTTCAATACAGGAGGAGGCTTATTTAAGAACTCTCTTTATTTTAATATTGCATTGATAACAGATATATTAGGAACTGTGACACCACATTTTTTAGTGTATCCTAATACAGTACAATGCGTTTCGTTAAAACTCGCTGATAAACACACTAGTGTTGAGTTTACAAATGATAAATTGGGGGTTCAAATAAACAATTTCAATGTTCATATGTTATCTAACAATATTTTACAGCTATCGACATTAATTAGAAATATAAAAAACAGCCAAATTACTGAAATTACAGGAAATGTAATTAATGATTGTGAAAACACTATAAAAGATTATGAACATTTTATTGTACCTCACTTGTCAGCAATAAACCCGATAGAATACGATAATTTTGAATGTTTCAAACTTGCAAATAGACCTGAAGAAAGGCTGACAAGGGAAGGGTTGAATACAGACAAAAAAAAAGAAATGGGGCGGCTTTGGTTTGAAAAAGTGGCCGAACCCTTAGCTGACAAAAAAGCAAAGGAGGAACCTATAAGGTTGGAGGAAGACAAAAAAAAAGAAATGGATAGGTTTTGGTTTGAAAAAATGGCCGCAAATAAGGAATCTCATAAAATGAAGCCGACTGTGATTCAACTAGAAAATAAAATAGCACCATCAGAACATATAATTCATAAGCAGAATTCCAGTAGAAGGGCAAAGCTGATATCTAAAGGTGGGCAGCGTCGGGCAGGGAAAAGAACTACTCGATCCCTTGCCACTCAGTATTAGTTGTTTTACAAAATTGGCAGTAACAGTGAATACTACAGCCGCAGTGCCACCAGCCCAATGCGTCTTCGTTCGCGTCGCAAAAACCGCTACATTCAGATGACGTTTGTTGTTCATTTCCACTAATATCTTTGACGTTATATCTTATACGCTTTTTGGCCTTATCTTGAGCCCACACTTTTGACTGTGCCTTTTGTTTAGCTACGGCTAAGGCCTTTTGCTGCTCTTCCAACGCCTTAGTTTTCTCTTCGAGCAGTTTTGATTCTTCAGAGTGTAACGCCCGTAGACGTAACGCTGTATTTCCAGCTGACCATGGATTTGATGCCATTCTTCTTTATAAAAAACTATTGGATGGCTTTAATTGGTTTTACTTCTTTTTCGCAAAATCCGTCATCAACATCTGACCTGATTTTTTTGTTCGTTCCTTTGAAATAGTATCCAAGATTTTACCAAATAACAAATGCTCTGCTATTTTTTCCCTTGTCTCTGTTTTCTTCGCTGACTTAAATATAAGGTCAAGGTCAGACTTTTTTATTCCTGGAAGTTGTTCTACAACTAGACCAAAGACCTGTGCTACAGGCTTTGCAATTTGATTTGTAATATAGAATGCATAATCTGGCGTTATTTTATTTTCGCGAATAAAGGTTGGAGTCTCAATACGGTCGCCCTGTAACGTTGAGCCTGGTGGAGCAGGAATATAAATATACGGAATACGCTCAGATGATGATGGCTTATTACCAGGATCACGCTGGCCAATACGCTCCGCTAGAATCTTGTGTGCTGGTGGATTTGGTGTCTTATACTCTGCTCTCAATGATTTTGTGATTGTCAACTTGCTAATAGGAAACTTACCTGCGACTAGGTCCAAACAGGACTTTTGTACAAAGTCAAATGCCGCACGAATATCTTGCTTTACCAGGATATTTTCAATCACACCACCATAGACAGTCTTCACGATTGGAGCGTTATCGCGACGCTTCATAACAATACCCATTGCCTTACGATAAAAGCAATCAAGGTCGCCTTCACTCATGTCGCCCACATAACGCTTTTTGGAAAGGAGACAGAACGTCTTGAATACCTTATCAAACTCGAAATCGTGGGGGTCTTTCAAATAATAGGAGACAAGTTGACCCGCCTCCTCTGTTAACTCCTTACCCATGGCGACCGCCTCATCTCCACGCAGACGTTCGCCTGTCTCAGAGTTTTTCGGAAGCCACCTGATGAAGAGCGAATCAGTATCGCCATAGATTGCTTTTGCGTCACATCGTGGGTCTTTTCCACCACCATAGACCTGTTCAATAAGCTCCTTGGCGAAGATTAGCTGCTTACGTCCGTAGGCAGTTGTTGATGCGGCTAGAACAACTCGTCGAATCTTGCTTGTACCTGAGCCAAGCTGGCCATATAAGGAGTTTGCCGTGAGTTTGTAGGCAAGCTGCTGAGCATCCAAAAGGGCTTTGACGAACTCGTCAGTCTCCTTTTCGGCAAGCTTTCGCGTGGCCTTTCGTGAGCTTAGCAGTTTCATTAGGATTTTCGGAATCGTAGACTTCTTGTTGTCAGGTAGCTGGGCAAAACGTGCACATCGCGTACCTGCCTTTATTTTTGCAGGATGCTTACGCTTATCGTTAGGGTCATAAATAAGAATGTCATAATCAATGTCAATGTAGCCGATGCCTGGCAGATTATCATATTTATCAGAGCCCTCTACAGTTACTACTGTGCCGTCAAGTTTGGTATCCTTGACCCACACAACGCTACTATGGCAGAGGTTTTCCGAAATAATGGCACTTGGATATAGCGAACTAAAATCCGGCACGCCAACTGGGTCACCATCAAGATAAATACCAGTATGAGGTTCTAGAACAAAGGCCCCTTCGTAGCCGCCCTCCTCTGGTGGCTTTTCGGTCTCATCATCCGAATCAGGTGGCGGTGGCTCTTTCGGTTCAGAATGGCTAAAGCCATTTTTTGGTGCCGGTAGCACCTCAATCAGCTGGTCTTCAAGACGGCACTCTTTGAAGATGAGCGACTCAATCTTGACCCCCTGGCCTCTCATGAAGATGAAACTGACCGGCACCGAACAAACATTTGCCATTGCTACTGAGTTATTTAGAACATCCAACTTCATAAATAGCTCCATCACAAGGTCACAATCCTGCAAACAGTAGCGGGCGATTTTTGCACGGTCCGCTGATGTACCACGTTGAAGAGCGAATAGCTCCTTCGGGCTGACGTCGTCCTTAACCTGGGCCCACTTTGTCGGCGGAAACCCATGCTCCGCCAGCTTCTTTGAACCACCTGGGCTACGGATAATAAGGCTGTTGCCTTCAACGGCGGTGATTTCAGCCTTGTCTAGAACATGTTCGTTCTCTTCGTCCATCAAAACAATAAAGCGGCCGACGATTGCACCCTTTGTGGACTTTGTGTGAACACGGAACATATCTTCATTAATTGTTTCTACTTGACCCTTGATTCCGCCTGACATGAAGGTTGCTGAGACGTTATCTAAGGTATACGAATCAAGATTGTAGTTGCGGCGGACGTATGGGAGTAAGTCAATCTTTAGACGCCCTGGGCTATTGATAATATACATAAAGTTGTCGCCCATCGCAGCACTACTCAAGAACTTCTCTAGTAGCTTTGGTTTGCCTGTTGACAGACGTGACCAGGAGGAACAGGAAGACACACAATCAAGCTCCTGGGCTCGGTTCCATAGGTACTGCTCATCAAAACCAAATCCGTTATAGGTAATCATAATATCTGTATCAGTCTCGCCAAGCCACTTGTGAAATGCTGTGATAAGCTTTTTCTCAGTATCAAATACGTAGACATGAACGGGAACAGACCGCATTGATGGTGGAGCAACCTTATCTCTGTCACACGAATCTAGAACAAAGATGTGTTTGGACTCTGGCTGCTTGTTTCTGTAGAGGACAATGCCGATTTGAATAAGCTCGTCGCCACGGATTGGCGGGAGCCTCATCTTCTCATTAAGAAATACGTCAAGGTCGCTGATACGCTTGTCCATCTTTTGCTTTTCATCCGTAAGAAGGTCTTCAAACTCTTCCTGTTCCGTGATCTCCTTAAGAATATCTTCAGCAGTGAAACCAGCGGACCGCCGCCCCTTGATATAAATAGGACTCAGCTTTGACTTAGACGGCCGATGCTCCTGACCTGCGTTAAAGGCCTCTGCAAGGGCTGCTGCCGCGTCCTCAACAGTAGTAATATCTGCCTCCAGAAGTTCACGGGCGGGTTTTCTGTACGTCTTTATCGCCTGAGGAAAGTCACCGTGACTACTCATACACTCAATATCCCACGCTCCAATCAGTGTAGGGGCTAGAGCCATTTTCGTCGTGTCCTTTTCAATAAACCGCCACTCACAGGAAGCCGTGATTTTCGTCGTGGCATCCTCTGACTCGGTCAGCTCATACTTGAATGCCGGCAGCTTAATCCAACCTGCAGGGTCAAGATTTCGCTCGTGGAAGAAACGCAGAACAGGGTCAATATTTGCCTCATAGACTTTTAGTTGAAGAGTTTCACCACCAATCAAAATAGGAACAGGGTCAAGGTTTTCAGTCAACATTGCGTTTTTAAAGCGACGCCAGATTGCCTGAGATGGTACCGTAATTTTGAGAAAGCGATGAAGCTCCCCGTTATCGAAATCAAATAGTTTCTTGTGCCGCTCCTCTGTAAAAGTAATGAGCTTTATTGCATCTGGGCTAGGATAGACACACTTTTTTAGAAGGTAGGACTTATAGCCATTGATTGACTTCTGTGGCCAGTCCATCGGAATCTGGACGTAGAAATACGGACGATATCCTGTGACCTCCACACAAACTGACTGGCCTTTCTCTGATGTACCGAATAACAGGATTTGGAATCCCTTTTGCTCGTCATCGATCGATGGCTCACTAGGCTTATTCCACTTCTTGTATTTCTTCACAGGTTGCTTCTGTTCCTCATCTGAACCAGCATAGTCCTCATAACCAACCTTGACGTCTGTCTCAGTTTTCTCTAGAATGTATTCGTCACGGGCAATAAAGTCTAGACATTGGAAAGAGATACTTTCTGATTCAGTACTCATTGTGTTTTCTTAACGTGTCTTGGTTTTAACCCAAATATTTCAATTTTTAAGTCGCTAATAGTTATTCGGGTTCATATCATAAGTGTGTTTTTATTTATGATATGAAATAGCGATAAAATATTTATCTACGGCTCCTGCTCTTGTTTTTGTTCTTCTTTGTTTTAGAAGCCTTTCTTGTTAGGCGTTTATTAGAACCAGTGTTCTTCTTAGTAGGCATCATTTGGCTAGTCGCGAATAATAATGAGGCCGGTCCTGCTTTTGTTAAAGCAGTTGTTAAAGCAGTGTATAAAGCACCACCTTTCATGATGGGTGTCGGTGGCTTTTGTTGGCTTATTGGCATAGCAGGGCCCATAGCGGATGCTGGACCCATAGCGTATCCTTGGCTCATAGGGGATGCTGGGCTCATAGGGGATGGGGGGCTCATAGGGGATGGGGGGCTCATAGCGTATGCTGGGCTCATAGGGGAACCTGGGCTCATAGCGTACGCTGGGCCCATAGAAAATGGTGGTCGCATTACAACTGTAGAGCCTAAAGGCTGAACCGTTTTTAAAGGCGTTAGTTTTGAATAATTTATAGGGGTTGATTTAAGACTCTCTGCATTTTTCGCCAAATTTCTCATATTTAAACTTATTTTAGGAGAAACAACAAGAGGATTGTCGATATTGTTAAGCACATTTTTATTTAGTAACGAACTTACAGGTACAGAACGCAACTCAGATATCATTGTTTCCTTGTCACGAATATTGGGCACAGCATTAGTTTTTTTATTATCCTCTTTATATTCTTCGATTTTGCCGTCGGGAAACACTTTTAGCACAGTCGGAAATCCCGGTATCTTGGCTTTTTTAAGAAGCGGGGAATGCTCAACCATATCGTGGTGAATCATAGCCATATTTGCCTTACGCCCCGGAGCATTTTCTAGTTCTGACCATATTGGTTTGTAATTCTGGCAAGGACCACACCAGTCGGCGTGTACAAGAATAAATGTAACAGGTCCAAGTTCGACTAACTTTTCAAGCCCCATTATGTCCTCGGGAGAACGCACAGAAATATTGGATTCTTGTGGTTTAGAGCTGTCAGTATTTTCAGTTTTGAATAAATTAGTCAATGTTTCGAACATTTGCTTCTACTTTTATACTGGTATTTTTCAGAGAGACTCAGCCAAGATGGCAAGATATATGATTTTTGTTCACTTATTGCTGGCATTAATTTTATTAGTATTGGCAGGCATACTTGTCTGGTATATTTCTGAATTTGGGAAACTTAAGAAACAGGAGGGTTTCATGAATTTAGTTACGTTATCTAATAATATCGAAAACGAATGTCCGCTTTCGGCTGAACGCCAATCTGATGGACGTATATTAGTACAACCACAGAATAAGTCATTTGATTCTATGCAAGACTATGTGGCATGGCTTCAAAGCGTTTTTGCAGCTGGCTCCATGTGTGTGCCACCGTATGTCCGTGGAGCCCGCGAAGTTATTGTCACTAGCGATAGGGATATTGGACCTAATCAAAATCAGTTGAAACTAGAAGACCGTAGTGGTGCGATTTTTACAAACCAGGTTCCTGGAGAAATGACCTACGCAAAAACACCTATAAATAAACTTGATGACTACGAATACACACGTGTTTTTACAAATGAAAACGGCCCCAGGGGCGACCTTTCGCGAACTGCAGTGAATTCGTTAATTGCTAAGCATCAGCTGGATTGGGCTAAACTCCCCTTTAATTCCGAAGACCGTGCTTCAGCTGAAAATGAGTTTGTTGCGGGTCGCATGGATAATGCATTTCGCGACCCTAAATCCGGCGTATTCTTTAGGGCGGTTGAAGGATTTGAACAGCAGCCACCTGATTTAGATGCTAAAGAAACTGCTGAAAAAGCGGCATTAGAGCCTTTTAAATCTCATGAGGCTGTACATTTAATTGAACACAATGTGGACGATGTTGCAGATATGGTTAAGAAGATGTATGATGACGACCCCGAATGGGAGCCTGTTATTGAAAAAATTGGTGATAATGAGTTCCGTGTATCAGAGCTACGCCCCCGCTTAAAAAAGGAGCAATTTGAAGATGATGCTCCAAAAACGATTGAGAAGGCTAAAGATGAGGGTACTATTTCTGCAGCCGTTACTGTTGAAGGAGGAAACAAGGACCCTTATTTTGATAAGAATGGTGTAATTGATTATGGTAACAATAGATACTGGGAATACACTGACTTTAAAAAATGGACTCCTGGGCTGGAGCGTATGTTTGCACCGACCTTGGATCAGAATAACTGGGTTTAGACTACATAATCGTATTTGCGGCCTTCTTAAGCGTAAGCTCTAGTGTTGAAACGTGTACATTCCACTTTTCAATACAATCTGGGTTCCTGTCACGTAGTCTGGCATAGTAGTCCCTTTGCCATACGTCGCGGTTTACTCCGCTATTGTAGGTCACAATATTGAGCAAATATTCGTATTGAGTTACAAGACGTGTGGCTAAATTTTGCGTTTCGCGTGACCCAGTATCAGGAAAGCGATTTACAAGTTGGTGTAACTTACGAAGTTGGCTATAATGCTTTTTAAACTTTACACGACCTGTTTCATTCTCCTCAGGTGGTACAATCGCTAGTGCTAGATAGGCGTTTAACTCGTCGACAAATGTCCCATAGATTGTCTTTACTTCAACCGTCTTCGGCTCTGGCTCATCACGCTTTTTCTTCAGACTTAGGCGTTCCCAGTTAGTGTCGAAGCCGTGGATAGTTGAGTTATAGCGACGTCTGAGCATATCAAGAGCGTCGTTAATGAACTTACGGAGCTCATCTAGCTCATTACAGAGCGGTGTGAAATATTCGGCGGCTCTAGACTGCTTGTCGGCCGCGTCTGCCACGTGTTCTGTAGATACTGCTTCTGTTGCTGCTTCTGCCAAAACAGCTGTTTCCTCCGGTGGATGCTCTTTGAAGCCATCATCGGCAACCTGCATAACATGCTTCAATAATAACTTTGTACTAGCAAAGTCGACGCCGCAGCCATCACATACATTACCAGAAACCAACAGCTTTACTTTATCTTTTGCCGTCTTCTCAAGTGCCCTAAGTCGGTCAACCTCCTCCCTATTCTTATCAGAGACGGCAATAATTCGCCTGAATATATCAATTGCTGCCCCCGTTAGCGTTTCATAAATACGACGCAGTTCACGGTCCCGTTCGGTCTTCTTTTCTCTAGCAATAAGGGAACCCATCATAGCGTCTTCATTAATTTCATTAAGAAGATAGGAAATACGCAAATCAATATTATTGATTGCCTGATTATTTGCATCTGGATTAATCTGGACCATGTCCACATTAAGCACGTGTGTAATGCGTCGGTGGGCAAGCTCTAATACAGATACCCATCCTGGATATACTGACCCACGATTTCCTAACACGGCACCGCGTACTGTTGCCCAATCAACAAGGCCGCCACATGGAATATCACCAATGACACGTGGTGCCTCTCCGTTATTCTGGCGACGTTGCCACTCATAGAAGTGTGGGTTGTGAACCACTCCAGAGGCAACCTGCCCAGTACGCCAGGAAAAGGCTGTGTGGCAGGAAATACACCACATCTGGTCGCAGCCATCAATCTTCGTAATCATCTCTCCGCATTTGGGACAGGCCTTCGTGTCCTTTGCAATTAGTTTAGCCGTCTCAACATTATTTGGGTCGCATGTGTGTTCAGAGTCGCGGGCAACACCCTTAACTTCGTGGCACTCATTACAGCTGTAAAGTTCGCAGACTCCGCACTTCCAGGCTGTTGATAAGAAGCCACGACAGCCTTCGGCAGGACAGCGGCGAACAAATGCCTTATGACTCTTGGCTGAAGCCTCATCAACACCTTCGCCAGAGCGGAGTCGTGCACATTGATGGTTCAAGTCCCAGATTTGTGTCTGAATACCATTGTCCTCCTGCTGCAGTAGGCGAATCTGCTGTAGAACTTCGCGACGCCGCTCCCTCATACGGTAAATAACCTCCTTTTCAATACGATTTGCCTCATGGATTGCCTCAATACGTGGCTGGGTGCTTGGTAACAGGGCACGTTCTCTGTCCATCAGAAGCTTTTCCCTATAGTCCTTGTAAGTGCTATCACGCCAAACCTTCGTCATAATACTATCAAGATATTCGCGGGACCAGGGTTTTTTGCAATTCTCGTTAGGGCAACGTGGCTCGTCAATAATTGTTGTTAGCCATGTGCCTGTGCATTCCCTGCAGTATCCTACTTGGCAATATGGGCAACTACATTTTTTCCGATTAGACCCGTTAAAGGCTTCAAAACAGATTCCACACTCTTCAGACATTTTGCCCATTTCGATTAGACTAGCTAGATTCAATTTTTACCTATTCAAGTTGTTTGTTCTGATTATTTTTATTCTATTAGGAAAATAGGATAAAAATTATGAAAAAAATTGGGTCGGTTAAAAATACATAGTAATTATAAACAATGAGCGAACCTATTCGGGTGAGCACAGTTCTTTGGTTACATAACTTTTATAACTTATATTTTGCAAGGTTTACATAATATAAATTATAAATATCTTAATCTTATCAGAACAAACAACTCCGCCTTCGGTGTCACCCTTGTATAATCATCTGTGATTAACGCGTTATATGTGAGTTTTAAAAATGTATTTAAATAGCATAAACATGGGCTTTCTCTATTTAACATTAACTCCTACGAAGGCTGCCGTGAATCGTAAATTGGCTGGGTTTCACTCAGGAAACTCCTTAAAGGTCAGCTTCCAGGCTGGCGAAACGTGTGACGCTGTTCTACATAGATTTAACGAGTACCGTAGCCCCGATAACCAGATAGCAACACTCCTTACATTGGCGAATCAGGCATTTCCGCTGTCGTCGGTGTTGAATCAGAGTCTGGAGCTCTTTGTCCCCTAATATCTGCTCTACAAACCGGGCAGTGAACATTACGTGAGAACCAGCGGTCAATACAGGCCTTATGAAATATATGAGAACAGCCCCGAAGACGACGCCAGACTGCAGGCTGCTCTCTTGGACTCGGTACGTTTTCTTGGCAAATTGTACACATTGTACCTTCTGCCACGGTGTCATGTTGTACTATTTCAGACGCAGCCTCTATTTGAGCGTTAGTAGGGCGTACTGTCACGGTGCTTTCTAAGAATGCTGCTAACCAACTATCGATACTTGGGCCTAACGTAGTGTTTAGTAAATTAACGCTTTCTTCCCATGTTCTTACGGCGTTTCTTGGCGGCGTATAAATCGCTCTTTCAGGAATTATACTGTTACGGGGTGGAGTAATAAAATCATTTCTATAAATCAATCTTGTTGCTGGTTGCTGCTGTCGGATTAGTCGGTTTTGCAAAAAGTTCCAGTCCTCAAAATCATTACGGGCATTTGCTTGGTCGCGTTCTTGGTAAATTTGTCTAAACCGCCGAAAGGTTTGGGGGTAAAAATGCATGACTCTATAACGAACCCACCCTAGAATACTATTTATGTCATTATGAGGAAACATAGCTGTGTCGTACAATATTTCTGGAAATAACTGATGAATGCCGTCTAACAATGGGTTTTCATAAGTTTGCTCTTGTTGTTCCATTACTAAATAGATTCTACATTTCCTTATGCTGTTTTGTTTTATACCGAAATAGACCTATTTGGACCTTGTTCCAAAACTCTTTAGCCCTGTAGAGAAAAAAATGAAATATGGTTTTTGAGTTTTTTGAATCTAAAAACCATGGAGGAAAAGGCAAACGGACGCGTCGGACTTGCAAATTTAGGCCAAACATGTTATATTAATTCCGTCATGCAAAGTATCCGTTATAGCCCTGATTTAACTGAGTACTTTCTCTCAGAGAAATACAAACTTCATCTGAAAATGGAGCGGCGGCAGGCACCTGTAGTAGTTGAATCAGTTGATGTCATCAAGGGTATGTGGACTGCCGATGTACGGTTTCGTGCCTCTATGAGCCCGCGTGGCTTCCTTGGTGCTATCAACCGGGCAATAGAAAAGGACCGCGGGCGTGATATTCTATCTGGGGGTCAGGCCGACTCAGGTGAGTTCCTACAGTTTCTTCTGGAAAGCATTCACTATGCAGTTGCTCGTCCTGTTCAGATGGATGTTGTCGGCGTCTCTAAAAACATGTATGACGATCTTCATATTAAGGCACTAGAGTCTTGGCGTAACTTTCATCAGAAGGAGTATTCCATCATAGTGGAAAACTTCTATGGGCAGACTCTTACTACGCTAACCTGTAAACGCTGCGAAAACAAATCGCCGACTTACGAACCATGGCTAATGTTAAAGCCGCCTGTTGTGGCTGATAAGCCTCAGGAGCTTTCCGAATGTATTACAACACTTCTTGAGCCCGAGACCATTCCTAACTATAGGTGTCCAAAGTGTGGTCTTGATTCTGAGGGGCCAGCTGTTAAAGAACACACACTGTCTCGGCTGCCTTCTAATCTGATATTCCAGTTGAAGCGGTTTGATTACAATGGTAAGAAGGCAAAGAACCATGTTAATGTGAATCTCCAAGCAACTAATATGTCTAAGTGGCTCTCTTTTCCTGCAGTGTCTCGCAATACCAATCCGATTTACTCAACATATGCAATTATTGAGCATCATGGGAACCCCCGAGGTGGGCACTACATAGCTTACGCCCGTCATAACGATAAGTGGTTGTGCTACGACGATACTAATATCAACTACGTAGATGAGTCGAAGGTTATTAATGATAACACATACATCCTGTTCATGACTAACAAGCCCTATTCGACCCCAAGTGTATCCTTGTAATTGTAATTTCTAATTATTCTGTAGAGCGATGGCACCACTTAATATTACTGGTACATACACTGAGGAAAGCAGTTTTTTAGGCGGCATATTTGGTTCCTATGTAACCCTTGGGCTTCTTGCCATTTTATTTATTGCTGTTTTTATCGCTATCTATATTTATTTCAAAACGATTGGTTACACGGTTGACCTTGGATTTGATAAACTTATGGATGTGTTTCAACGAAAGGAAGAGGTTGATATTAGTGTGAGTGAAGATGGGACTACTAAATCAAGTACATCATTTAAACCGCCAATTGTTGATGATGTTGTTGAAGGACCTGAAACCAAGAAACTTAAGAGTCTATTAGGAATCGACCCTCCCCAGGCTACGGGGCCTGTTGATGTTGGCTACCCACCTGGTTCTGCATCCTCATTACCATTTACTCCCGAGGAACGCCCCAGTGGTATGCCTGGTGCAAAAGAGGGGCCGAGTTTATTCGAAAAGACTTTAGATTCATTTAAAAAGTTTAGAGATCCCAAAAAGGAGGTTTTTAATATAAGCCGCAATCTTTACACATATGAGGAGGCAGCACCACTATGCAAGGCAATGGGTGCTGAACTTGCTACATTTGATGACGTTGTTGAGGCTCAAAAAGATGGGGCTGACTGGTGTAATTACGGCTGGACCAAGGGGCAAATGGCAGTTTATCCAACTTCGGAAAAAACCTGGCAGAAGCTTCAAACTGGTGACGCACGATACAGAAATAGCTGTGGCAAACCGGGCCTAAATGGTGGTTTCTTCGATAATCCTGAATTACGTTTTGGTGTAAATTGTTTTGGAGTACGCCCAGCTAAGAAAGACACCGACGAACTTTTGGTTGATACTGACTTGATTATACCTCCTACCGCCGAACAGATTGAGTTTGATAAGAAAGTGCAGAAATTCAGAGACAATATTGGCAATATTAATATTTTACCGTTTAGCCGTGATGTATGGTCGGATAAAAAGGCGTAATTTGTTTTATTCGGGTGACACCGAAGGCTTAGTTCTTTGATTGTATAACTTATATTTTGTAACTTCTACATGATATAAATTATAAATATCTTAATCTTATCAGAATAAACAAATCGGCTGACCCCTGTACACAATATTGTGTAACAATGATTTTAGTTGTTCTGTATATTATTTGTTATTGCTTGCATCGCTGCCTCATCATAAGGGGACTTTTTTAAGAAGGTAATTTGCTTTGAACCACGGTTCTCTTTCATAAAATTAAGTATTGCTTCTGTCTCGTCCTTCCGCTTATTTGCTTCAAAATATTTATGCAAGGACTCTTCGAGAGTCGTCCAATTCAACGGTGCATTTGTCTTTTTCGTAATCGGTTCAAGTATTGCACCTTGTATACGTAAACGCTTTGTTTGACCAAGCAGGCTCAGGATTTTTTCTTCAAATACATTTCTCATATTGCGGGCTGTCTGAATTTGCTTTGAAAACATTGCATTTAGATTATCAAAATGTACCCAATTTCGGACGGCGTCAATTAGTTCTTGGTTTGACATTTATTATAACAAAGGTTATTACGCAATTAGTTCTACGCATGCCTTACCAATCTTCGGGAACACCGGTTTGCATAACCATTGTAGCTATTGGTTTTACAATTGGGGTAGACCCGCGAACAACTATTATGAAGGTCCCAATCGTTACTAGTAAAATTACTAAAAACAATATTGATGAGAATAAAATATATGGAAAAACTCTATTGATTACGTGATTAATAAGCGGATCAAGAATAACTTGTAGTCGTTCTTTAAATGCACTAGTTTGTGTTAAAGCGATTAATTTATCAGAAAGATGTGATACTATGTCGTTACTAGCTTCACTAAATCTATCCCGGGGAACGTCGCTATTATCGCTATTCATTGTTTATGAAGAAGATAAGAAACAACGCGGTTAAACACATTAACTAGAATCACAATTCACATAAATGAAACTCCAAGGGCTCCAACGTTTATCGAATGGGTATAAACTTCCGCTTTCTGAAAACCAGGCAACACCTTCACTAAAATTTACTGGCAAATCATGGGAAGTTACTACTGAATGGATGCGTGCTACTGATACAATAAGAGCTGTTATCATTACGCTTTTATTTGAACAGAAAGACAGTCTTTTTAAGACTGTCCCGACGATTAAGACATTAGAAAATTTATTTACTCCCTGGGTTGTTATCGACCCCGAAAACAATATTTCGCTAAAGACTGACCTTCCTATGCCCGAATCTATGAAAGAAGGCTCCGGTGTAGTTGAGCTTACTGGCGTTGCATTTATCAAAAAAGAAAAGGGTAGTGAGATTTTACCGGTTTGGAATCTAAAATCGTATACCGAAAATACCCCGGTAGTTGATTTAGATTTAGAGGAGACGGAATCAGAATTCCGCGAAGTTACCCTGATTGAATCTGAAGTCCCGACAGCTGAAGATGGAGATACCTTTAAACTGAATACAGACGAAGAGTACAATTCCAGAAAATTTGCTGCAAAGGAGCGTGTAAAAGAGGCCCGGTTAAAGGCAATACTGGCAAGAAGAGCTGCCGAAGTGGAAACCTCAAGATACTTCAACGAATTCAATATTAACGACGAAGAATCTACATTCAGCGAATATGACCTTTCTGACTTTGACGAGGCTGAAGAGGAATTGGGAGAAGAGGAAACGTCTGAGTAAACGCGAGATTCGCTATAAAAAACACTCCTAAAAGATAGTAGAAGAAATGGAAACCAGAGACATCGTTCTTGCCTTTTTAATCTTATGCGTCGGCGTTGGGATATTCTACCTACTGGATCCCACTATGGCAGGCCTATTAAAAAAACAAGAAGCCCGCTCTGAAGGCTTTGAGAGTCGCGACTCTATGCAGGAATACGCTCGGGTCATCCCGGAATCAGGCTCCGATGCACCCGGTGTCGGAGTTCCCACCATGAATCACCAATCTGGTCATTATGAACGTGATGAAAATATGAAGGCACAATACACAGTACCTACAAATATTAGCCAACAGGGCTCTGGTAGTGTCGAGGGCTTCGAGACATTAACTCCAGCACCAGTGCCTATGAAGGATGCCGAAAAGCCTGCAAACTGCTACCCCAAGGACCAAATCAATCCTCAAGAGCTGCTTCCTAATGATCCTAATTCCAAATGGGCCCAAGTAAATCCTATGGGGCAAGGTGATATTGCCGGCAAGAACTACCTCAGTGCTGGTGCCTTAATCGGTGTTAATACTATTGGCCAGAGCATGCGTAACGCAAACTACCAGCTTCGCAGCGACCCTCCGAACCCCCAGGTCAAGGTGTCAATCTGGAACCAGTCCACAATTGAGCCTGATATCAATCGCCGTGCACTTGAAATCGGTTAAAGATATGAACATTATGATGTAAATTATATTTTGTAATACACAATATGATTTAAAAAAGCGTGTTATTAATATGTTTAACAAACACTATTGTAGGTAGGGATGGCCGAATCTATAGGAGGAGTCGCTTTCATTGTTGCCCTTACTGGTGCAGCATATGGTGCTCTTCAATACAAAAAAAGCAAATATGACATGGCTCTTGTAATGTCTGATATTGATAACCAAAATTACTTAGTTCGGAATATGAAGGATAAACAGGGGGCTGCTGATAGACTTGCACGGATACGGGAAAAACTATTACGGCTTATGAAGTATTTAGAACAGACTTATAACGACCGCCCCTTTGTAAAACAAATTATACGTAATTTCGATGCTAGCCCTGAACGCTTTGCCGAATCTACACCTGACGCTGCATATACATCTTATAGTGTCAATAAAGGGGAGAAAGTATTTATGTGTTTACGGCAACGTGATGAAAAGGAAGAGCTTGTTGATGAGAATGTGCTGATTTTTGTTGCATTACATGAAATGAGTCATATTGGTACTGCAAGTATTGGTCACACAAAGGAGTTTTGGAACCATTTTGCGTGGCTTATTGAGAAATCGGAAACCTTGGGTATTTATAAATATCAGAATTTTGCGGCTCACCCTGTAGAGTATTGTGGTGTTCATATTACTGATTCTCCTAAATATAAAAAAGGTGTCGAAGATGCCTTGACTCCTGAATAGATTTGTATATTTTATAATATTTCGATATGATAAAATATTTTTGTTGATTTATTGATTTATTGCCTTATCGCCTTATATTATTTTTTTTGTTGGGTTTAATATCAGAACAAACAACTTCTCACGCTCTTGTAGATGGACCTTATAGAACCCAAACGATTGACGTCGTTTGAGCCATTTTCAATAGAAATGGTTACTCATACTGATAAGGAAAAGGCACCCGGTTCTACAACTATTGGACCTTTTTATGGGTTCAATACTGTAGCCGATTTAAAGAGATCAATATGGATGGCTTACGAAGGTTCTGGGGAATGGTCTCCTAATCGTACGTGGTTAGCAGTCGACGCTGGTGGGCAGCTTTATAAACCACTGGATATGTCTTGGGGCGACGAATCCACACTTGGCAAGGGATTGCCAAATCCATATTTAACTCCTGGAAAACCGGACCGTCGGCTTGTTGATGCTGATGGTAATCGTAAACCAATATATCCTATATTGTGTGAGGGGCTTTTACTTGAAACGGCACTAGGTACGAAACGCACAATTCATGTGTGGAGTTTGGACCAAATTGCATCAAAGATAGAAAAACTTCTCCGCGATGATGCTGTATTAAATGGTTATATCCAAATGTATTTTCCTAAAATATTATCTGCTGAAATGGTTTTAAAACCAGAAGATGAGGCGTTTGCTACGGCTTCAGAATATAATAAACTGCGTATCGAACGTATAGGTGCCATAGAAGACCTATTGGCTGATAAAATGGTAACAGAATCTGAGCCTTTTCGTCTTCGGCATTTACGTGTCTGGAATGCGGTTATTCCACAGGTTCCTGAAGTTAAATCACTTGATATTGCCTTTTATGAATTTCAAACTTCCAGTCATGTACCATTTCTGCGTTATTTTCCTAGTAAAGGCCACGGCGACCCGTTGCTTAAACTTGCGGTTGGCAAATCTGGATTTCCTCTGATTTCGAATTCTGCGATGTTGGCGTCTTTTTTGGACTTTGAGCCATTAAATACGCTTGGAGCGGTTTTAGTTGCTAAAATCCCTTTCCCTAGCCTTATGGGTGAGAAAATTCCGGCTATTCGTAATATTGCATTAACTTTAATTTGGTTAGAAGATGGCTCATGTACAATAAATTTGGAGGCACCGCGACGCGATATGTTGATTGATGTTTCTGTAATGACTGAAGCACAGACTCTTTTAGACCTGGCACTTAAATCATTGAAATATCCTGATGTTCCAGTAATAAAAACTATTAATTTATCTGCTGTTTATCAAATACAAGTAAAGACGAAGGCTAAAGTCACAGTTGAAAATATAAAGAAACGTATAGTGTATTTCAGTCCTTTTTTAGAAGAATCGCCCCTTCCACTAAAGTCCGATAAAATTGGATTAAAATGGAAGGCGGTTGATAATTATGAACAGGAAGATGCTGTTTATAGCTACTTTTCGAAGGTTTTTATTGAGGAAGACTCTGTAAGGGACGCTGAAGATTTACGCGACTTTATTATTGAGGCCGCGACAAAATTCGGACGTACTGAAAAAGATGTTAGGGCGTTATTTGAAAGTTGGCATAGACGGCGTAAAGAGGTTATTGAGCTCGACGGAGAGACCGTTGTAGCACACAATACTGGTGTGGAAATCGAAATGACAGTATCTCATCCATTATACTTAGTTACGCTATCAGGGATTGATTCTAATAAGACGTTTGACCGGTGTATGTCTGTATTAACGGCGTTTTTATATTTTGATAAGACGGTTCCTTTAGGAAAAGCGGAACTTCCGCCAGTACCAGAAAATAGCGGTTTAGCAGCTGCGGCTGCTCCTGCTGTTGCCCCTGCAGCTGCAGGCCCAAATATTTCAAGATTTTTAAATATGTTTGGCGATGACGATGAAGAAGAGGTTGTTGAGGCAGTTGGGGCAGTTAGGGCAGTTGAGGCAGTGGCTGCTCCAGTGGAAGCAAAGCCTGCTAAACGTAGAGAGCAGGCAAAAGATGAGCTTCTTGCCATACCTTCTGAGTGGTATGTTAAACAGCTTCATCACTATGATGAAAAGCTCTTCAAATATAGCGGGGAAAAGGTCTATAGTCGCGTTTGTCAGTCTGCTCAAGGGCGTATGCCTAACGTAATGATGCCTGAACAACTTCATGAACTTGAGGAGGAATATAAAGGCGATGTTGAATTTGTGTTTTTGCCGCCTGAAGGTGGTAAGAAAATTATACTAAATGTTAAGGACATGGAAATACCGGCATTGCTAGATGAGTTGAAAGAAAAGGGGGTATCTGGTGTTGCTAATGAAAAAGGTAAACCTTTGAAAAAGAAGGCTGAACTTCAGAAATTACTTCAGGATGCTTTGTGCTTGGAGCCTGGCTTACAAGGGCAAATATGTCGTATTCTGCGGAAGGACGAACCAGATAAGCCTGTGTGGTTTGTTGCCCGTGCTGGGTCTGATTATGAAAAACCACACTATTATATCTGTGCTGAATATTGGTGTGTTAAAGATATGAGTCCGTTAATTCCTGCTGAAGTTAAAGGAACCAAGACCCGCGACGGTCAGACCAAAGAAAAAAATAGCTGTCCTTTATGCGGTGGCAAGGTCTTGGAGGATTTAGACCATCCTAAGCGTGGTGAAACAATCATACATCGTAAAGGAAAACATGGAGAAGATAATATACATGAAATTATTGGTTACACTAGTAATATTCACCCACAGAATTATGCAATTCCATGTTGCTTTACCGGACCGACGCCTAAAATTAAGCAAATGATACCTGAAGAAGGGACTATTTTACCAAAGGATATACGCCTTAGAGATGAGCCTGTTCAAGAGGCTGTAGTTGGTGCCGAAGATGTTGTGGATGTTAAAGAGGACGAAGATGCCGATTTAACAAAGGCATTGCAAAATATTCGCACTCAATATATTCTTGGGTCTGAAAAACGGGTTTTAGAGCCTGGTAAAATTGGCCTTTGTCCACCGGCTCTTGATGAGGTTCTTGGTCAGAATGGTGGCGACTCTATTGGGAAAGGAAAAGGATTAGCTCAGAAACTATTGGCAAAATCAAAGACGTTTGTGCGGTTTGGTATAAGTAATAAAGATAATAATAAGGGCTTGGCATTTTTAGACCTGCTGGGCTTCTATATGGGTAATTTACAAAAAGCTGGAAAACCGCCGATGCGTGGTGCCAAAGTCGATCTGCCAACAGTATTGACACCGGCTGCAGTGCTGGATTCGCTATTTTCCGAAGACCCAGCTAATGCTAAATTTCTAAAGAATTTAATTCGTGCATTTGAACGGTCCAATCACGGAAACCTAGTTCATGAATTCGTAGGACACAACCAAACCGGCGTTGATGTACAGGCATTTGCTGCAAAGCTCGGTATTAATCTAACTACCGACCCTAGTAATCGCCCCTATGTTGAACGCTGTGCACAGGCGTGGGAGAATTTTAAATCATATATTATTGATAAGACCGCACCCAAAAAATTAAATCACTTTGAAAACTTATTTGCCTGTCCGAATGTGATATTTCCGAATGGATTATTACTAGTTATATTTGAAGGTAAGACAGATGAAGAGGGTCGCACTACTGTAAGCGTACGATGCCCAGATTATGGAATTTCCCAATATAGTCAGAAATATAAACCTCCTGTTGCCTTTTTATGGAATGACACTAATTTAGGTATTTATGAACCAATTATATATGTTGAGGGCACTGGTGAAAAGGATGAAAGAGGTAAACCTGAATTTCTAGTTCTGCCAACATTAAATCCTGAAGATAATAAATTCGATTCTATTGATAAGGGTGTTCAGGCATCGGTAAATGATTTTATAAAACAATTTATGACCTTTACTGAAGGATGCGGGCGTTTCACTTCGCCTGCACACCCATGGATGCCGGCACGCGATACACGGCAAATACCCAGGTTATCCGAGTTACTACACGTTAAGGTTCCTGAATACAAGGCTGAAAGCGTACTTCGTGACCGCAGCAATCGGTTAGTCGGTGTTATTTATCATCATGTGAGCCGTAGCGTTGAGCTTTATATTCCTGCGTTGGAAGACGGCTCTTTGGGTCTGGAGCTGTCATCTAAGTATGATTATGAATCTTTGCCAAAGCCTTCTATTATTGAGTTGCTTAGTGTAATATCAAATAAAGGTAGCTTGGGTAAGTTTCCTGGATTAAGACCGACTAGTTTATTGGACCATGAGTCTGATGCTGACCGCTATTGTGCTGTCAAAGTCGAAAGTGGGGCGATTATTCCGTTTAATCCTATTGGAAAAACGGGCAAAACTACTAGTCCTGAGTTTGAACAGTTGAAGGAAAAGGGGCAGGCGAAATTTGACCATCTTGCAACGCTGCCATGGGAAGAGGATGCACGATTTTTGCGTGGGTCTGACCCTATAAAAGAAACTATTGACGCTCTTCCTGAAACGGTTTTAGAAGAGGCATATCAGTATCTGCGACTGAGTTTGTCGAATTGGTTGAATACTAGGGAGGGGGAAAATACAAAAAAGCAGCTTTTAGGGCTTCGTAAGACTCAGTTACCGTTATTTGAGCTAAGAAAGCGTGGTGACATATTGCTTGAACCTCTTGTGCGTAATTGGGTTGATGCTAAAGGCCATGCAAAAGCGATTCCTGCTTTAGCTCTGCTGCGTAAAGATTGTATTATTGAAACTTCTAAAAAGGGGTGTGAAACTTCGCCAATATGTAAGTTTATTGGTAGTTCGTGTAAGATACACGTTGGAACTAGTGAAAAAATACCCGATGTTAAAGTCTATTTTACTAATCGTTTAGTCGATGAGATAATGCGATTTAATACTAAATCTGCAGAAATCCTTGAAACAGGGGTGCCCAGAATACGAAACCCTGTTGATATTATTCATATGGAAGATTCGTTGCTCACAGCAAAAACGCATATTAAAGATTTAGTGACTGAGCTTGAGCTAAATTATGTTCCTGATGATGATTACTCTGCTGGTTTGACCTATCCTGAATCGGCTCACGACGACACATTAGGAAGACCAGTTGCACCGTATTTTATTGATATTCCAGACGGTTGGAAACGGATAGGTTTACGGCGTTTACAGGCGGACCCCTCTATAGAAGATAGATTGAAGACAACGTTGGTGACTTTTACTGGTGAAGGGCTTTCTGTAATAAAACGGAAAGTTAAAGATGTCAAGGAGGCAAAAGGTGATAAACAGCCGGTAAATTGGTCTGACAAAGATTGGTGGTGTTTTGCAAAAGCGTATGATATTGATGTTATTGTTAGTAAATACGATTATGAACTCAGAACGCCGCGTATTACTAAATGGTTTAAATCTGATGATGTTGGTTCTAATAATTACGCTGTCCTTTTTGAAGTGGACCAGCCTGAACTATTGTTATGCACAAAAAAACCTTTGCGGCGTGAAGATTTGCCCCGTATGTTCAGGGAATATTTAGATTCGGCGTTCAATATAACATGGGATAGTCTGTGAACGGGTGCGTTGTTCTTTGCTCTTATCCTATTTTGAAGTCTTTACAAAATAGGATAAGAACCAAACTCTTTTAAATAATTATGAAAAGGGGTAAAAATTTGAGACGGTTATTGGGGGGCTTAGATATTAAAACTCCTCTTAATGGGCATCCGTGGCTTGAATACTTGTATTACACGAACTACACCAGGAAGCATAAAGTCTGTCCGTTGGGCAGATTTTATGGATTCTGTGATTGGCATAGATATTACTTGCTTTCTTTATCGTGCTATTTCATCTCATATCAATCCGGTTGATGTTATTGCCGAACAGATTGTAAAATTCAAGAGCTTGAAAATTAAGCCTATTTATGTCTTTGATGGAAAGGCCCCTAGTGAAAAAGATAGTGTCGTTATAAAACGGCGTAATGAACGGGCTGATGCTCTTGAGCTTTGTTCGAAGCTAAAAGAGTCCCTTAAAAATGAGTCTGATGTTGAGATTATTAAGGAACTACAGCGGAAGATTAATGAGATTGAAGAAAAGCACCCCGTTTTAACCTATGAAATTAAAGATGAGATTAAACGGTTCCTATACATAACTGGAACTACGTTTGTAACAGCGTCTGGTGAGGCAGATAGTTTGTTGGCATATATGTTTAAGCGTGATATTATTGATGCGGTGATAAGTCTTGACTTGGATTTTATTGCCCGCGGTGCATTACTCCTGGTTCCAAAAAACATACATGTTAGCCCTGGTGAAACTTGGAACCAATATGACCCGATTTTGATTAGAAACGGATTGAGACTTTCTGAAACAAGGTTTCTAGACCTTTGTGTCTTGATAGGTTCTGACTACACCCCTGAATTAGCTATTGTGCCGTGGAAAACAGCTCTAAAAAGCCTGTTATCAAATGAATCTATTACAGATATTTGGAGTCGTCATACATTTTGCAACTGGCGAAAAACAGATACAAATATCATGCTAATAAACGATGTAATTAAACTTAATAAGGCTAAGGTGATATTATCCGGTGAAAATGATAACGCGGAGAATTTACTCGATAGTGAACAGTGGCAAAGATGTTTCGTTAGTGCGGCCGCTGAGCCAGAGGGGTTGGTCAAACTTAAAAAAACTTACGCTCATTGGGATAGTAGTTGGTGGGCGGCTTTATCCGGATGAAGCATAGGAAACCCAATAGTTTTTTCTAGGTATTAGTTAATGGTAACATATTATTTTAAAAAATTCGCCGAACTCGATAACAATGATATATTAGATATATCGAACCTTTTCCAAAAGTCTTTCCCGAATAGTGTTAATTTAGATGGTCTTATGGCAAATTACAAAACTGTGCCTTTTTTGCTATTTTTAGCACGGAGCGGTAAACAATTATTGTTTGTCAGTCTTGTTTTACCGAAACACCCGACAGTTTATTTGTATTACGTCTGTGTCAACCCGGAATATCGTGGAAATGGTGTATTTAAAAATGCTTTTAAACATCTACGACGATTTTTTTTAGCAAAGGGTTTTACAACTTTTGCGTTAGATGCTTCTGAAGAGGATAATGTGCCGCCTGGTATGACACAGGCGAAAAGAATGCAGATTTTTAATCGTTTGGGATTTTACATAGTTCCATCGAAAAACCCGTCGCCGTTTGTAACATACACAGATACTAATACCTACGTTGTTTTAGAGGAAGGAAATGCCCGACTTTTGGGCCGTGAAGGTTCTACATATGAAGTATTTTTCAATGGAGCTACTAAACATATTAAAATGGAACAAATAAAAGGATGTGCTGATAATGCTTCTACATCTACGCCTGGAGTTTGCCCGATGCAAACAGTGCCGGTAAAAAGGGGTGGGTCACGAAAACGCAGACGGAAGGCTTTTAATGGGTCAAAAAAATATAAGTTTTAATTAAGGATGTCAGCACCACCAAATTTATTGAATTTGTTAGATAAAACAGGTTCATTTTATGAATCCGGACAATCAATTTCATACAAACTCTATGCTGGTTGGAATAATGGGGACTCAACATTTGGACTCTATACAGATTTGAATAGCCAAGGCAGTTCGATACCTACATCCTGGTATGATGATTATATTAATAGCGTAACAATCATTCCTACTACGAATTCTTCTACGACAGCTAACTCTTCCTCTTCTACGACAGATAATCCTGGCTCTTCTACGACAGCTAGTTCTACCTCTTCTACAACTGTTAATTCTACCTCTTCTACGACTGATAATCCTGGCTCTTCTACGACAGCTAACTCTACCTCTTCTACGACTGTTAATTCCACCTCTTCTACTACAGGTAATCCTTCCTCTTCTACTACAGGTAATCCTTCCTCTTCTACTACAGGTAATCCTTCCTCTTCTACTACAGGTAATCCTTCCTCTTCTACTACAGGTAACCCTTCCTCTTCTACGACTGTTAATTCTACCTCTTCTACGACAAATAACCCTGACTCTTCTACGACAGGTAATCCTTCCTCATCTACGACTGTTAATTCTACCTCTTCTACGACTGTTAATTCTACCTCTTCTACGACAGAAAATCTTTCCTCATATACGACAACTATCCCTTCCTCTTCAACAACTACTAACCCTGACTCATCTACGACAGAAAATCCTGGCTCTTTTACGACAGAAAATAACTCAACAGAGACTACGCTATTGGATTCTTCGACGACATTTCCTTCTTCCACACCTCAAACCACTTCAAATGGCACAACAGAGACTACGCTATTGGGTTCTTCTACGACAAACGATTCATCAACAACAGCAAATGAGTCGTCCACTACGGCAAGTAGCTCAACAGAAACTACTGCAGATAACTCGTCAACAACAGTAAATAATTCAACAGAAACTACCGTTTTGGAAACTACCCTATCAGTCCCTTCTACATCAAATAATTTTAGCTCATCAACTACAGTAAATGACTCATCGACAACAGCAAATGACTCATCGACAACAGCAAATGACTCATCTACTACTGTAAATAGCTCATCGACTACTGCGAATAGCTCATCAACTACAGTAAATGACTCATCGACAACAGCAAATAATTCATCTACAACAGCAAATAGCTCATCAACTACAGTAAATGACTCATCGACAACAGCAAATAATTCATCTACAACAGCAAATAGCTCATCAACTACAGTAAATGACTCATCGACAACAGCAAATAATTCATCTACAACAGCAGCAAATAACTCAACAGAAACTACTGCGTTGGAAACTACGCTATTCCTCCCTTCTACGGCAAATGACTCCTCAACTACCACAAATGACTCATCGACTACTACAAACGACTCATCAACAACAGCAAACGACTCATCAACAACAGCAAATAGCTCATCGACTACTGTAAATAGCTCATCGACTACTGTAAACGACTCATCAACAACAGCAAACGACTCATCAACAACAGCAAACGACTCATCAACCACTGTAAATGACTCATCAACTACAAATAACTTATACCCAGCATCAATAAGCTTTCTTAGTAGCACTTCTTCATCAATAACCTTTATATATATAGTTGATGAATCTATAGAACCTTCTGATATTACATTTTACTCTAAAATGAATGATATCTTTATAGATATACTCCCGCAATATGTAACAAGTTTACAAATTTCATTTACAGATACAAGTAAAACAATATCAGCTACAATAACCGGTTTTGAAGTAAATAATCCTAACGAATTAGCCTGGGCTATTTTTCCTGCATCATATACTATAATTCAAGGAATTTTTTTTACGCAACTAGCACCTACCTCCACAGAAAACTCGATAACAATCTACTACGCAGTTGCTCAAAATGTTTTACTTGCAGATATTAGATTTTATTTGAGGGGAAGTACAAGCGGCAATACCTGGAATCTAATTATCCCAGAGGTTAAAACATTATCATCAGCTACATTTAATAATTTAATGTCAGGCACTGACTATTCAGGGTTATTAGGTTGGTCTATTAATAATGGACCTAAAGAGGTCATACCTGGCATTTTAATTACCGACGCAGTTGCTACGTCAACGACAGAACCATCATCTACTGTAAATAGTTCATCGACTACTACAGCAAATGACTCATCGTCAACTACAGTATATGACTCCTCAACTACCACAAATAATTCATCAACTACAGTAAATGACTCATCCACTACCACAAATGACTCATCAACTACAAATAACTTATCGCCAGAATCAATAGCCTTTCTTAGAAGCACTTCTGAGTCAATAACCTTTAATTACGTAGTTGCTATTGGTTCTGAAGTTACATTTGCTGTTTCTGGAGAGTCTCCAAGTGTAACAAGTATCACAATTTCAGAAACGCAAACAATTAAAACCATATCGGTTACACTATCAGGTCTTCCAGTAAATAAGTCTCAATCAGGAAAAATAAACTGGATAATTGATAATGGTGAACCAAGTGTTATTGAAGGAAATTTTGGGACCCAACAAGCACCTACAACTATAGCAAACTCGATAACAATCTACTATGCAGTTGCTCAAAATGTTTCAACTGCAAATATTTATTTTTATTTGAGGGAAAATACAAGCAGCAATAACTGGAATCAAATTTTCCCAGTGGTTAAAACAACATCATCGGCTACATTTAATTTACAGTCAGAAACTGACTATTCAGGGTTATTAGGTTGGCGTATTAAGATTGGACCTACAACGGTTGGACCTATAGAGGTAATACCTGGCAGTTTAATCACTGACGCAGCTGCTACATCTTCGACGACAGAATCTTCGACGACGGAAAATTTTATCCCCGCAAATTTTTTTGTGCCCCACAATTTTTTTATACCCCATATTGCACCTGACCCTATATTATCATTATGGCACGCTTGGGGAGTTTGTAGGGAAGAGGATTTAAGAGATCCGAATCTTCCATCTACAATATATTTTCTAGTTACTAAACTTGTGGTTTCGGGAAATGGGTATCAAATTATAACAGCTAATTGTTTATTAAAACAATATAAAATATTTCCCCCAGATCAGTCCCCGCCCCTCGACCTATCACAGATAGATCTTGGGCTAGAGCTCGACCCAATGGAACGACTAGTATTTGAAACAACCCTCATCAATCAAACGACTATCTATCCTATCTGTTGGACTATATTTGCATCAAAAGATGCAAATGATTTAATTCTTGCAAAAGATTCATTAGGAAATAATTATCCATCTCCGTTAATAGGGGTTCAGCCACCAGCCCCATTTGAGAGTGTACTTGTAAATTGTTTGTTAAAAGGAACAAAAGTAAAAACACCATACGGTTTTAGTTTAATAGAAAATATAAAAGAGGGTGATATTGTTCTTAATCAACACGGCTACCTAACAAAAGTGATAAAAACAATTTCATGGGGCATAAAATGGGCAGATATAGATAAAGATGAAAGCAATAAAGTTTATAAGATTGCTGCGGGAAAGCATGGTTGCAATGAGACTGTATATATTAGTCACTGGCATCAGATTTTAATTAACGGTCGTCTGATTTGTGCTAAAGATGCTGGTTTGCCATTAGCAACTGAAGCCGAAGTTGGCTCAGAATTCACTTATTATCACATCTGCCTTGAAGACTACGAACGCAATCACCTTGTTGTAAATGGAAATTGCGTCGTTGAAAGTTGGAGTGGACAAACACCGAAACGTATACCTAAACTACAAATCCCTATTATAACATCGGTGAAAAAAACCGCAATCTTAAAGCACTTCACACCGAAATTTTTGACATCCGCTAAAAAGATTTTCTAGTGGCGTCTTATACTTTTTTTTGTTAATGGTTGATAACAATAACAAAAAAACATGGTCTAGGCGAGGATCGAACTCGCGACTCTCTGCTCATAAGACAAATGCTCCACCAACTGAGCTACTAGACCTCACATTAGAATGTAATACGTTCTAATGTGGGGGTGATTTCAGTTTATCAGAAAGTATTACTTTCTCATAAATTATATCGGTCCCTGACGGGGTCGAACCGTCGACTTTCCGGTTAACAGCCGAATGCATCTACCAACTGAGCTAAGGGACCTGAATGATATATTAAGAATATATCTTCATGTGCCTATATTGTCTTTTGTTTCTTTAGTGTTATTGTGTCTATTGTCTTCTATTGTCTTCTATTGTCTTTTATCTTTTATCACTTACGCAGTGGGCACGGCCTTCACGTAGTGAATCTTCAGGTAACGCTGAAGATTGAGGATAGTCACCTTCTCAGCCTCAGTCACCTTCAGGAGCTTGCGAAGAGCAGCGTCAGGGTTGATGTCCTGCTTGTTGTTGAGGCTGTGCTTCTTCACGTAGTCCATTACACCACGGGTCACGTCAGAGCGGCTGACCAGAGTGCCCTTGGGCTTAGCAAGGAAGACGCACAGGTCATCGGTAATCTGCTGGGGCTTGGTGAAGACAGAGGGCTTCTTGGGCAGAGGGTTGCCAGCCTCATCAAGGGCAGGTGCCCGAGTACGGCGGCGGCGGCCAGAGCGCTTCAGCTCACGAGCCAGACGCTTCTCGGTCTTCTTCATGTCGCCAAGAACCAGGCCCAGCTGGTTGCGGAGCTCGTTCACGCGGGCGACGTGGCCGTTGAACTCGGCTACAAGAGTCACCTCATCCTCGGCGGGGGCGGCGACTGCGGTTACAGCGGCAGCAACTACAGCTGCTGCGGATACGGGGGCAGCAGCTGCAGAAGCCTTGGAGCTACGGCCAGAAGTGGCAGGAGCGGCTACTACAGGGGCAGCGACCTCCTCCTTCTTGAGAGGGGCCTTAGTGGTCTTTGGTGCGGTCGTCGTTGCGGTCTTAGTTGTCTTAGAGCTCATTTTATACTTGTTGTCGGGCTTTTTTGTGGGTCTTTTTAACGCACTTGAAATAAAGTTTGGAACTGTAGGGTTGTCAATTTTTTATTGCGGTTACCGTTAAAAGTGGCTATTTTGACCCGGACAAGGGGGTTTTTACAACGAAAAAGTGAAATTTGTGACTGTTCACAATGGGCCTTCTGGACCTGTCTTTGTTTTTGCAAGGGTGTGACCCGAATACAATCAGGATTTTGTTTTTAGCACATAAATGTTTCACCTGTTTAGGAATACTATGGAGCCTCTTTTATGCAAGAACATCCGTTCTAGAAAACATCCCGACCAGAGATGCCCTAATCCTGCAATAAATGGCGAATATTGTGGCCTACATTGTAAGCACCCACGACCTTACGCCATTAGAAACCCGAAAGATTCGTCAAATAATACGGTTTTTGTACCCGTTTCACCAGAAAAACACGTTAAACTTTTACAACGATGGTGGCGGCGGCAGGGGCCTATTTTAATGAAACGGCGACAAGGGCCCGCATTATTTTGCCCTGAGCTAAGCACCAATTCGACAGATTTCTTTTCTATGGAAGATATTGTTGGCATACCACGACACATGCTTTTTTCATATATCGGTTCGGATAAAATGATATATAGTTTTGATGTGCGTTCCATCAGTATGTTAATTGAAAAAAATATTGATACAGAGGTTCAGAATCCCTATAATCGCCAGCCAATTACGGAAAAACAATTAGCAAAGGCCATGAAATTTATACGTTGGTGTAGGCGGAAAAATATTGATACGCGGTGGGCACCAATCGCACCAGATACACCTGACCAAAGATTTCAGATGAAGGTCACTGATTTATTTCAGAAAATCGATGAGCTCGGTTATTATACGAGTTCGTTGTGGTTCATCGGATTGTCGCAGCATGGTCTACGCAAATTTTATGTTGAGATTTATGATATTTGGTATCATCGTGCAGGTTTGTCCAATGATGTTCGCAGTAAAATAATACCGTATCCAGCGCGACCGTTTCGATATTCGTTGAGAGATATTATTGGTAGCAGGAATTTGGATTTGCTGCGTAAGGCAAATATGGAACTCATTAGGATGTTTGTTTCTGCTGCTAATGAACAGTCTGATAGGAGCACTGGTGCCATGTATGTGTTAACTGCAATGACGCTTGTGTGTAAAGAATGTGCGGAATCTTATCCGTGGTTATATGAATCAGCTATACCAGGGATTTATAGCCAATATGCCCATCTTGAGACTGCTGAAATTCCGAATAACGCTATGCAATTTCTTAGTGCGATTTTGAACAATAATAACAATATGTTTTTACCGATGCTTGCCTTGCCGCCTCCAGCGGCTGGGAGCGACAACTAAATGGGCGGGATTAAGAAAAAATTGATATCTTTTAAAAAAGATATCAATAAAAAAACAATGAGCAAGTACAGTGAAAATATTGTGTGGAAGCTTACACCTGCTTATAATACCCGTCGCGGGGAGGTATTAGACGGTACAAGTATCTCACCAACTGCTTCGGTTACATGGTCAGTGGGAAAGCATTGTGTGGACGATAATTCAACCCATTACAAGATTATTAAGTTCCTCAATTCTCAGCCCATGAATAAGGCTTCAATTAAAAGTATTAACGAGTCACTTGCTATCCCTAATATTGACCACTATCTGCGTGAGCTTGAAAAGCAGCGTATCTGTATGATGGCTTAAAAAATAGGTGTTTTTTATTTATTAGTGGTTTGCTTCTAATGCTGCCGCATTGCGACGCCGTGCCTTCTTCGCCATTTTCTTTGCCTCATAGGCCGCGAACCCCTTAGCCTTCCGTGCAGCCTTTGCCTCTGCTGCCTCAGGGCTTAGGGCACGTTCGGCATAATAGACTTCACGCATCTGTCTAAGCTCTGCCTTTGTGGAAGCCAGGTTAGCCTCGACTGCAGTCCGCCGCTGGTTCTTCACCCTACGCATCTTTGACTCCTTGTTGTGTTCAGGCATGTTGACTTCTTTGGTCACCGGTTGTCAGTCATATTTCTAATAAACGATTTCAATTTTTCCTGTTTGAACCGATGTTATAGGGCTGGAAAAATCTCAGTATCGTGAGACAATTTATTGTACGTTACAAATGCGGGTCTGTTCCACTTAGTGAAGAGCAGAAGAAACGTATACTCAGGCAACCTATTTTTACAAGGGTGAGCCGAGTTGTTTGTTCTGATAAGATTAAGGTATTTTATAATTTATATTTTGCAAAGACTTCAAAATATAAGTTATAAAAGTTATTTAATCAAAGAACTATGCTCATCCGAATAGAAAGGTTGGGGCAGGGGCACACCCTTCTTATTGATGTTCTTCCCGAAGATATTACAGCAAAACTTGTAAGTTCGAAAGAAGTTTGACATATATTGAAGATGTATTATAGAGTGGGGAAATGGGTTCAACGCTACATTATACAAATATTTTTTATATATCAATTCATCATATTTTAGCATTATATGCTATATATAATATTCAGACTGTTTTCTCCTATAGATTGATTGGTGAACTTATTTTAGCCGTACAGATACCGGCTATCTTAGGAATCACAGCTGGTGCTCATCGTCTTTGGTCTCATAAGTCATTTGAAGCATCGTGGCCAGTGCGACTTATTTTTATGTTTGCAAATTCCGCCGCTCACCAAGGTTCTATTTACCACTGGGTAAAAGACCACAGAATGCACCATAGACATACTGACACGGAATTAGACCCGCACTCCATAGAATACGGGTTCTTTTATTCCCATATTGGCTGGTTATTTTTCAGGCGAACCGATAAATTCAGAGCAGCTTCACGATTAATTGACATGGATGATATTGAAAATGATGCAATTGTTATGTTTCAACACAGAAACTATCTAGTACTTTCAAATCTATTTTGTTTTATTCTTCCTTCAGCCTACGGCATGTATGCATGGAATTCATTATGGTTAGGTTATTTCTATTTTGGGGTTCTTAGATGGGTGTTACTTCTCCACGCAACTTGGTGCGTAAATAGTGTCGCTCATATGTGGGGGTCAACACCTTATGACTCTAATATATCTTCAAGGCAAAATACATTTACAAGCATAGTTTCGTCTGGTGAAGGATGGCATAATTATCATCACGCATACCCGTATGATTACCGAGCCAGTGAATATAATTGGAATAATGAATGGAATCCAACTACGCTATTATTAGATACTTTATCCGCCTTTGGCTTAGTCTCCAATAAGAAAGTAGGGATTAATAACCAGAATTGATGCTATCTGCATTAAACTTTGGGCCAGTTGGGGGAAAAAATTGAGATGGGGCATGGCGTTGGTTTGAAGTTAAAAGGAGTAAAAAAAATGGCCTCAAGCGTAACTATTCCAAGCGATTTCGATGCAAGCAAGATCACCTTTCGCCCTCCCAAGGTCCTAGACTCTGGCGGCAAGCAGGTTTATCTCGATTATGAGGGCCGTGCCCTACTCACCCAGACGGCATCAATGCCTATCCCCTATGGTCTTAATGTATATGACAAGGCAGGCCCTACTTCCTATTCTGTTGACCTTTCATTCCGTGGCGTGGAGACGGATGAGAAGGTCAAGGCTTTCTATGACATGATGGTCGCTTTTGACGAGCTGATGATTGAGGCCGGCATCCAGAACAGCCAGGCCTGGTTCAAGATGCCCAATGCCAGCCGTGAGGTCATCAAGGCTTTCTACACGCCTAGCGTGAAGGTGTCTCTGGACCGTGAGGGCAAGCCCAAGCCTTACCCTCCCACCTTTAAGGTGAAGCTGCCCAAGAAGAACGATGCCTTTGAGACTGCCTTCTACGACAATCAGAAGCGTCCTTCGTGGATGTGGGTGTTGAGGACCTGCTGATCAAGAACAGCCGCGGTGTGTTCCTGGTGAAGTGCACTGGTCTGTGGTTTGCTGGTTCCAAGTACGGTGCCAGCTGGAAGGCAACTCAGTGCAAGATGGACTTCGTTCCTGAGCGTATGCGTGGCTGTGCCATCCTTGATGACGATGCTCCTCCTGCGTCTGCAGGCGGTGGTGGCAGTCGCCGTGCGGCTGCCGTAGCTGAGGAGGAGGAGGATGTGGTCGCGGCTGTGATGCCTGCTGCCCGCCGTTCTGTCGGTGGTAGTCGCCCGGCTCCTGTTGCTGCTGCTCCTGCTGAGGAGGAGGATGAGGAGGAGGAGGATGATGTCGTCGAGGCACCCCCTCCCCCCAGCCGTGTAGCCCCTTCTGCAGGGAAGAAGGTGGTCAAGCGTGCAGGAGGGAAGTAAATTGTATTTG
>Ga0214923_10000981_pt1 | contig 41651 bp, 43 predicted proteins | sample LL1510_MetaG_FD_177993 | JGI IMG/M metagenome (GOLD analysis project Ga0214923, IMG submission 177993) | Freshwater microbial communities from Lake Lanier, Atlanta, Georgia, United States - LL-1510 | ecosystem: Environmental > Aquatic > Freshwater > Lake | place: USA: Georgia | collected... | reverse complement strand
TACTGGTGTTGCTGTTCCCACTGGTGCTACTGGTGTTGGAGCAACCGGTGCAACTGGTGCTACTGGTGTTGCTGGACCCACTGGTGCTACTGGTGTTGGAGCAACCGGTGCTACTGGGCCTACTGGTGTCGGTGTAACCGGTGCTACTGGCCCTACTGGTGTTGCTGGACCCACTGGTGCTACTGGTGTTGGAGCAACCGGTGCAACTGGTGCTACTGGTGTTGCTGGACCCACTGGTGCTACTGGCCCTACTGGTGTTGCTGGACCCACTGGTGCTACTGGTGTCGGTGTAACCGGTGCAACTGGTGCTACTGGTGTTGCTGGACCCACTGGTGCTACTGGCCCAACCGGTGCAACTGGTGCTACTGGTGTTGCTGGACCCACTGGTGCTACTGGCCCAACCGGTGCAACTGGTATTGGTGCTACTGGACCCACTGGTGCTACTGGACCTATCGGTGTAACCGGTGCGACTGGACCTACTGGACCCATCGGTGTAACCGGTGCGACTGGTGCAGGTGCGACTGGACCTACTGGTATAACGGGCGCGACTGGACCTACCGGTGCGACTGGACCCACAGGTGCTACTGGATCCACAGGTGTTACAGGTGCAACTGGTCATACTGGTGCGACTGGACCAACGGGAACATTTGCGTTAAATGTTCCTGTAAATGCAGTTCTTTATTCAGCTGATGGAATAACTCCATCTGGAACTACAGGTTTACAATTTAAAAATAGTAAATTATCTGGATATAAGGGGCCTTTTATTCAATTTGATGCTGATAGTAACAATTTGGTGTTGAATGCTGGTGCTGGCAGTGGTGTAGTTGAAATAGCGAGCCCTTATTTACTTTTATCTGGTACTTCTCCCCAATTAATGTTAGGAGATTCATTATCAGGCACAGTTGTTACTAATTGTAGTATAATTGACAATTATGGTAAAAGTGGAACGGCAGGACAATTTTTAGGTAAAGATAGACTAGGACACGTTGTATGGTCAACTCCTACCCCACTGGTATTAGCTCTAATTCTAAGTGTAAACACTTCTAATAATAGTTTTACGCTAAAATTCGGCCCAACTAACCTTTCGTCTTTGAATCTCACAAGCAGTGGAATTTATACTGTCTGTATTAATATAGTTGGTTCATGTGTATATACTGAGCCACTGCCCCCAGTAGAAACTAGCATAAAAACTTCTTTAATTTCTGCAATTACATTTAAAGATTCACAAAATGCCACTATTATCAATCCTCCTGAAACTGCGGAAAGCAATGCTGTAGTGCTCCGCAATGGTTATAATAGCTTTGCAATGCAAATATTTACGACTATAGCTGCTACAACTTCAGGATTTATGAGCCTTGATCTGAGTTTTGATGATATGTCAAGCGCCGACTTAGCTGATATAATATTAAATGGCTATATAACAATATACAGGGCATAAAAAAGATAATCTACAACTCGTCCTTACTCTCATTGGTAGTGAGAATAACGACGTTGCCGATCGGAGTTTACTGGTGTACAATTAATTTAAATGTCCTATATTAAAATGATGCCAATGATGAATTATATTGCACTTGGAGACAATGCAAGAAAGAAACGCCCCCGGAAACCTGGTGCGCCTGGTGCAACTGGTATTGGTGCTACAGGTGCTACAGGTGCTAGAGGGCCTACAGGCGCAACTGGTGTAACTGGTTTTGGTGTGACTGGCCCTACTGGTGCTGGCTCTACTGGACCTACTGGAGCGACTGGTGTTACGGGACCACAAGGCACTACTGGCCCTACTGGTGCTGGCTCTACTGGACCTACTGGACCTACTGGTGTTACGGGGCCACAAGGCACTACTGGCCCTACTGGTTCCGGCTCTACTGGACCTACTGGACCTACTGGTGTTACGGGGCCACAAGGCACTACTGGCCCTACTGGTGCTGGCTCTACAGGTGCAACCGGTGTGACTGGACCTACTGGACCTACTGGTGTTACGGGACCACAAGGCACTACTGGCCCTACTGGTTCCGGCGCAACTGGACCTACTGGAGCGACTGGTGTTACGGGACCACAAGGCACTACTGGCCCTACTGGTTCCGGCTCTACAGGTGCAACTGGACCTACTGGTGTTACGGGGCCACAAGGCACTACTGGCCCTACTGGTGCTGGCTCTACAGGTGCAACTGGACCTACTGGACCTACTGGACCTACTGGTGTTACGGGACCACAAGGCACTACTGGCCCTACTGGTGCTGGCTCTACTGGACCTACTGGAGCGACTGGTGTTACGGGGCCACAGGGCACTACTGGCCCTACTGGTTCCGGCTCTACAGGTGCAACTGGACCTACTGGAGCGACGGGTGTTACGGGGCCACAGGGCACTACTGGCCCTACTGGTGCTGGCTCTACTGGACCTACTGGACCTACTGGTGTTACGGGACCACAAGGCACTACTGGCCCTACTGGTTCCGGCTCTACTGGACCTACTGGACCTACTGGTGTTACGGGACCACAAGGCACTACTGGCCCTACTGGTGCTGGCTCTACTGGACCTACTGGACCTACTGGTGTTACAGGGCCACAAGGCACTACTGGCCCTACTGGTGTTGGTGCAACTGGTTCTACTGGACCAACTGGAGCAACCGGTGTTGCTGGGCCTACTGGAGCAACTGGTGTTGGAGCAACTGGTTCTACTGGACCTACTGGTGCTACTGGTGTTGGTGTGACCGGGCCTACTGGTCGTACTGGTGCAACCGGTGTAACTGGACCTACTGGTGTTGGCACAACTGGTTCTACTGGACCAACTGGAGCAACCGGTGTTGCTGGGCCTACTGGAGCAACTGGTTCTACTGGTTCTACTGGCGCAACAGGTGCAACTGGTGTTGGAGCAACTGGTTCTACTGGACCTACTGGTGCTACTGGACCTACTGGACCTACTGGTGCTACCGGTGTGACCGGGCCTACTGGTCGTACTGGTGCAACTGGTTCTACTGGCGCAACAGGTGCAACTGGAGCAACTGGTGTTGGAGCAACTGGTTCTACTGGCGCAACAGGTGCAACTGGTGTTGGAGCAACTGGTTCTACTGGACCTACTGGTGCTACTGGTGTTGGTGTGACCGGGCCTACTGGTCGTACTGGCGCAACTGGTGCATCTGGTTCTACTGGACCTACTGGTGCAACTGGTTCTACTGGCGCAACAGGTGCAACTGGAGCAACTGGTGTTGGAGCAACTGGTTCTACTGGCGCAACAGGTGCAACTGGTTCTACTGGCGCAACAGGCGCAACTGGTGCAACTGGAGCAACTGGTGCAACTGGAGCAACTGGTGCAACTGGAGCAACTGGTGTTGGCGCTACTGGTTCTACTGGACCTACTGGTGCTACTGGTATTGGTGTGACCGGGCCTACTGGTCGTACTGGCGCAACTGGTGCAACTGGTTCTACTGGTGTTGGCGCAACTGGTTCTACTGGACCTACTGGAGCAACTGGTTCTACTGGAGCAACTGGTGTTGGCGCAACTGGTTCTACTGGACCTACTGGAGCAACTGGTGTTGGTGTGACTGGTGCGACTGGACCTACTGGAGCAACTGGTGTTGGTGTGACTGGTGCGACTGGACCTACTGGTGTTGGTGTGACTGGGCCTACTGGTCCTACTGGAGCAACTGGTGTTGGTGTGACTGGGCCTACTGGTCCTACTGGAGCAACTGGTGTTGGCGCAACTGGTTCTACTGGACCTACTGGAGCAACTGGTGTTGGTGTGACTGGTGCGACTGGACCTACTGGTGTTGGTGTGACTGGGCCTACTGGTCCTACTGGAGCAACTGGTGTTGGTGTGACTGGGCCTACTGGTCGTACTGGTGCAACTGGTGCGACTGGTGTTGGCGCAACCGGTGCTACTGGTGCGACTGGTTCAACTGGTTCTACTGGACCTACTGGTGTTGGTGCGACTGGTTCTACTGGACCCACTGGTGCTACGGGTGTTGGTGCCACTGGACCCACCGGTGCTACTGGTGCGACTGGTTCAACTGGTTCTACTGGACCTACTGGTGTTGGCGCAACCGGTGCAACTGGACCCACTGGTGCTACGGGTGTTGGTTCCACTGGACCCACCGGTGCTACTGGTGCGACTGGTTCTACAGGTGCTACTGGTGCTACGGGTGTTGGTGCCACTGGACATACTGGTGCTACTGGACCTACTGGACCTACTGGTGCTACTGGACCTACTGGACCTACTGGACCTACTGGTGCTACTGGACCTACTGGACCTACTGGACCTACTGGTGCTACTGGTGCTACTGGACCTGCTGGACCCACTGGACCAACGGGAACATTTGCTTTAAATGTTCCTGTAAATGCAGTTCTTTATTCAATTGATGGAAAAACTCCAACTGGAAGTTTAATGTTGACATTTAACAGTAGCACAAGTCAATTATCTGGAAATCTTGGGAATTTTATTCAATTTGAAAGTCCAGCTGGAAATATTGTTTTAAATGCTAATAATGCTAATGGTCAAGTTGAAATAGCAACCTCTAATTTACTTATATCTGAACCTAATTCTAACTTATTGTTAGGAAATGGAATGCCAAACGCACCTGTTACGTGTAAAGTAATTGACAATTATGGTAAATTTGGAACTGCAGGACAATGTTTAGGTGCTAATATAGCAGGAAATGTTGCATGGATAACTCCCCCGCAGCCACCACAAATAATACCGCTACGTTCATATATCCCAGCAGATCCTCCTGGTACGGAGTGTTCGGTAGTATCTGGTACTAATTCTAGTTGGATATTTGCGGAGAGAGGGATTTATACTATTTCTGTGAATTTATTTGGTTCATGTGTGTTTAGCCCCGTCTCATCTTTTTCACGCGATGTGCAATTCTCCTTACTGGGTAGGTATATTGGTCCAAGTATACCAATCCCTTCTGAAAATACATACAGCAATATTATAACCTTAAAAAATCCTGGTTTAAATATCATTTCATTGACAATGGTTACGACTATAGATACAACTATTTCGGCGGTTCCAGCTCCAGATTTTCAACATTTAGAACTGAGTTTTACTAAATATAATATAACAGATACTTCTTCTACAGGTAGTACAGTAGTCGTCGTAGATAGTTTAGAATTAATTGGTACTGCAACAATATATAAACAATTAGCCTAAATGGCAGATATGTCTAACGCGGTCATCATACTAAACGTAGCATCCACGCGGCCCTTGCGGAGATAGGCCGGATCCAATGCATCTAGCGCGTCCTTACTCTCATTGCTAGTGAGAATAACGACGATGTTGCGATAAAAAATGAGATTATCAAAGAAGCCGACCCAGCTCGTCTTGTCACTAATCGGTACCGGCGTCTCACGATGCCGCTCGATGGTACCTTCGTGAATCGCGTGAATCATCAGATTCGCCTCTTCCAAGACAATGACGAGCGGCGTATCCGCCTCATCGCGATTGCGGAGTTCACTGAGAAGATTGCCAAAATTGTCACCAGGATCCGTCGGTCTGAAGGTATTCGTATAATTGGCACCGATCTCCTTAGCAACCAGATAGCCTACCGAAGACTTGCCGGCCCCCGTGACGCCGTGAATAAAAACAACCGCGCGACCTTTGGCCTGGTACATGCGCACCGTCTCAGCCACGACAGGAGCCTGCTCGCCTAGTGGCAAGATGTCCGTCACATCCATGGTAATCGGTGTATACCAGAACGACCGATAGGGACCATTGCGCAAGAAGACCTTAATGATAGACTTCTTCTCGGCGGGCACACTGACATCGGTAATCTTGGGCGCATCCGTATCCGCCGTTAATCTCTCAAAATACTTGGCCGTCGTCATAATTGTGATTTTTTCATCCTCAATACAATTGGGATCCTTGAAATAATAGCCGGCACACACGGGGCCGACAAAGTAGCCGGTCTTAATCATCTTACTTTTGCGATAAATGAAACTGCTATTGTAGGTATCGGATTCCAGTCGCTTGACCAGGTCCCTATACTTGTCATTGTCGCCGTGAATTACATAGCGCCGAATACCGATGCTCTGTAGAGCACAGAGTATGATGTCGGTCAAATAGGCCGACACTATATAGAGACAATAGCCGAAGGCAACTTGTGTGTAGGACGGCTGGAGCATTGTATGACTCTATGCTTACTGCTTTAGGTCAAAAGTTGACTGTTGTGTGACTAGCAGTGACCACGTACGATGATTATTTCTCTGGATGGTAATATTGGCGCGGGCAAGACCACGCTGCTGCAGGCGATTCAGAAGGCCATGCCCGACGTAGAGGTCGTGCTAGAGCCCGTGGATATCTGGACGTCTCTTGTGGGTGCCGATGGCAAGTCTCTGCTCGCCCTCTTCTATGAGGACCAGCGGCGATGGGCATACACATTCCAGACGTGCGCGCTAATGACACGGATGCGTGCTCTACGTGAGGCGAAAGGTGTGGTTATCACGGAGCGGTCGGTGTTGACAGACCGGTTCGTGTTCGCCAAGATGTTGTATGACTCTGGGGCTATGACAGATGTGGAGTGGACGCTCTACTGTCGGCTGTGGGACCAGTTTGCCGCTGAGCTGCCCGTGTCGGCGGTTATCTATCTGACGACGGGAGTGGGTACGTCGGCAGAGCGTATTGTCAAACGCGGCCGCGTCGGCGAGACGATGTCGCTGGACTATCTGGCCACGCTGGACGCCGCCCATCAGCAGTGGCTGAAAGATACCGAGGTGCCCGTGCTGCGTCTGAGCACGGAACCCGATGCCGATCCGCACGCGAATCTGGACTGCATTCGGGTGTTTATTAACTCGCTGGGCTAATAGTGTAGCGTTGCTCGGCCGGAAGTGTTGTGCGATGCTGTAAAAATCTGAAATATTTTGTCGCGATGGCGAACTGAGCGGGTGTGATTTTTCGTAGTGCTCTTAACCTGACATAGAGTATCATTCCCACTTGCCATATCCGTTTATGCGGATACTGTTTCGTCTTATACAACTGTTCTAACGTGCTGATCGTGTGTTTGACTAGGGAGTCAGAGAGTAGAGGAGATAGCCAAAAAAGAGTTGCGCATAGGTGGGTTCGGGCATTACTATAGTTAGCTGGTAGTCAAAAGTTGACCAGGTCTGCGGAGAACTAGCAGTGCGTACGATGGGTCAGTATTGGCGGGCGATCATTCTCGGTGATAATGGTATCTATATTTGGGTCGATCCTACCGCATTTAGCGAGGGAGCCAAAATGATAGAGCACTGCTATGTGAAAAGCAAATTTGTACAGACGGTGGTCCGGCAGATCAGTTCAGATGGGCTGGGACCGAGTCGCGTCGTGTGGGCAGGGGATTATGCTGATCCTGAGCCAGCGGACGCCGAAAATCTCTACACCATGGCCGAGACCAAGGAGCCCTATTTCCCCCAATTTCTCTATACCCGTCACTTCACCTACATTGTAAATCACACGAAGCAGCAGTTTGTGACGGTTGGGCGCACAGATAAGTATCATCCACTGCCAATCTTGACGGCCGAGGGCAATGGCCGCGGCGGCGGTGACTGGAGGGGCGACGGGCCCGTGGGATCCTGGGCACGCGATGTGATTTCTGCCGAAACGGAGCGACCCAACATGGAGGAGATATGGATGTCTGAGGAAGGGAGCGGCGCGACATGGAGTGCAGAATGACGGGAGCTCCTTAGACAAACGTAATGGCATATCGCTCATCATTCGGAAGTGTTGTGCGATGCTGTAAAAATCTGAAATATTTTGTCGCGATGGCGAACTGTGCGGGTTTGATTTTTTGTAGTGCTCTTAACCTGACATAGAGTATCATTCCCACTTGCCATATCCGTTTGTGCGAATACTGTTTTGTCTTATACAAATGCTCTAATGTGTTGATCGTGTGTTTGACATCGGCGACGGTTGTATACTTTATAGGTATCGTGTCCGCGGGATTCTGATCAATATACACATCAAAATTCAAAAAGAAATTCTTTCGTGTCTTTTTGCCATATTTCTTTATTCTGCGGGTGTTCATTCTGTTATACGGCACGATTTAATCACTCAATGACCATCGGTTGTTGATTTGCCGAGCCGAAGACGGCGATCTCCGTCATGGCCGCGAGACCAATGTGGCCGGTGCCGACTAAGGCGTGGCGGTCCAGACGGGAACCGCAGGGCGTGGCGCTGTCGTTGAAATGGACCAGGGTCGTCAGTGAACCGGCTGCGGCGAGATAGTCCAGAGGCGCATGACCGCAGGCGTAGACGTGACAGGTGTCCACACAGATACGGAGACGCGGATCGTTGATCTCCGAGACAAAGCCGATGAACGCCTCGCGCTCTGTCAGCACTTCGGTACCCTGGCCCGCCGGTGTTTCTAGCAGGATGGGACACGTGGGCGTGGCGGCCTCCAGACAGGCCATGAGATTGGTCCGCATAGTGACGAGGGCGACCGATAGCTCCTGCGTCGTAGCCTTGCCGACGTGGACCACGACCCCGCGTGCGCCGATGGCGACGGCGATCTGGAGTGTTTTTATGAGGAGAGACGAGTGAAATCCGTCGTCGGTCTGGGAGCAGAGGTTGATAAGATAGGCGCTGTGAACAAAGAGGCGCAGACCACGCGCTGCCACTATGGCGGCAGCGGCCGCCTCGTCCTCTGGCTCGGCGTGCAACTTGGACGACTGGGGACCGGCAAGGAAGATTTGTGAAGGCCGGTCCGTGGGCAGAGAGTCCACGGTGGCAGCCAGTGTTTTGAGTTTGGGCATATGGCTGCCGATCCGGTGCTCTTCAATGAGGGCGAGGGCAGGACCAAGATTCGCGGATTTACGGCTCGCAGCGGTCTCCATGAACTCCAGAAACGGTTGCCCGTACCAGGCACGTGCATCAAAGTGCCACAGCATCTCCTGAAGGGGCAGAACCAGATAGATGTCGGTGACGGCGGCGTCGAGGGCGGCGTAGGCAAAGACTTGGAAAAGGAAGTCGGGCCAGTTCTTGGTGAGCTGGCCCGTCATCTTGACTTCAAAGATTTGTGTATCGGTGCGGTAATCGGGATGGCCGCGCACAAGGCCATGACCGACCTCCTCTTCATGACGGAGAGAGCCGCGACCGAAGGCAGCACGATTCATAAGTATGCGCGTTGCGCGAATTGAGGCAAGATAGGGCTCAGTCGTTTTTGACTTACGCACCTTGTTTGCGGAGACCTCTGTCAGCTCGGTCAGCAGGGCTGCCTCGGCTAGAAGTTGGTCCACGGTTATGGCGACGGGAGGCAGCGCAAGCAGTGCTTCCGTAATCAGACCGGCCATACTATAGGGCTCTGGCAGCACCGAGAGAAGCGCGGAGGGATACTTGGACGGCGGCTCGGCGGGACACCGGACCGTTGCAGAAGGAGGCATCAGTTTCTTGAGCTCTTTGAGCTCAACTGAGTTTAGCTGCGATAATAATTCACGAACACGGGTCATCCCTGTAAAAAAACTCATGGTAGGTGCGGGGCGTCACATTTTTGAAGCCTACGAGCACCTGAAGCCTACGAGCCACCTGAAGCCTACGAGCCCCACTGCCAGTCACACACGACACATGAATACTGATACTTGAGATTCTTAGCATCTGTCTTGATGTAGAGAATGTCACGGGGAGCGTCCTTATTACTATCGCATGTCTTATTCGGGCATGCAATCGTGGTCAAATGAGGCAACGTAGGATCCAGCTTAGTATAGGCGTTCAGCTGACTCACCGTCTGCTTGGCGTTCGTGGCCTTATTGAAGGTGGTCTCCAGAATCATCGCATCGGTGGCGTTCTCTGGTTTCATAGGCTCTTTGAAGCCGCAGTGCTTACATATCAGTTGGAGCCCCTCCTCTTCATGGAGATACAGATAATAGGAACATACAGGACAGAATCGCATTACCTATTTGTAACAGCGTGTTTTTAAGTGTCATATTTTAGCCGGTGCGATTTGTTCGGGATACCGTTCGTGTAACCGACCGTGTTCTAGAAATACTAGGCGTGTTTGTCTTAGTGTTCGGCGCCGATGTGGGTATGCCGGACCGTGATACTGTTATAGATAGTGTCCTAGACACCGTAACTGAGGTTGATGTGGTTGGCGTAGCAGGAAACGTAGTCGGAATACTAGAGCGGGTTATTGATCGTGTAGGTGTCTTGGTGTTAGGGGGCGATGTGGGAATGCCTGACCGCGACGCAGTTACGGATGGTGTCTTTGTATTAGGTGCCGATGTGGGAATGCCGGAACGTGATACTGTTATAGATAGTGTCCTAGAAACAGTAACGGAGGTTGAGGTGGTCGGCGTAGCAGGAAACGTGGTCGGAATGCTAGAGCGGGTTATTGTGTTCGTAACTGACCATGTAGCAAGTAAAGAAGGATTCACAGTGACAGCTGGAGACGGAGTCAGTGTTACCGATCTTGTCCTAGACACCGTAACTGTGTTAGAAGTGGTTGGCGTAGCAGGAAACGTGGTCGGAATGCTAGAGCGGGTTATCGTTCTCGTAGGTGTCTTGGTGTTAGGTGCCGATGTGGGAATGCCGGACGGTGAGACGGTTACAGACCGTGTTCTAGACACCGTAACTGTGTTTGAAGTGGACCTTGATCCAGGAAATGTGGTAGGAATACTAGAACGAGTTATTGTTCTCGTAGGCGACCATGTAGCGGGCAAAGAAGGCATCACGGTTACAGCGGGAGACGGGGTCAGTGTTACCGACCGTGTTCTAGACACCGTAACTGTGTTCGTAGTGGACCTTGATCCAGGAAATGTGGTAGGAATACTAGAACGAGTTATTGTTCTCGTAGGCGACCATGTAGCGGGCAAAGAAGGCATCACGGTTACAGCGGGAGACGGGGTCAGTGTTACCGACCGTGTTCTAGACACCGTAACTGTGTTTGAAGTGGACATTGATCCAGGAAATGTGGTAGGAATACTAGAACGAGTTATTGTTCTCGTAGGCGACCATGTAGCGGGCAAAGAAGGCATCACGGTGACAGCGGGAGACGGGGTCAGTGTTACCGACCGTGTTCTAGATACCGTGATAGTGATCGTGGTGGTTGGCGTAGCAGGAAACGTGGTCGGAATACTAGAACGAGTTGGCGTAAGTGTCTTTGTGTTCGGTGCAGATGTTGGGATGCCGGACGGTGAGACGGTTACCGACCGTGTTCTAGACACGGTAATAGTGGTCGTGGTAGTCGGAATTGCTGAACGAGTTGGCGTAAGTGTCATGGTGTTAGGTGCCGAAGTGGGAATACTAGAAGGCGATACAGTTACCGACCGTGTCCTGGACACCGTAACCGTGTTCGAGGTTGTCGGGGTAACAGTTATGGTCGTAATACCTGAGATAGTATGTGTCATGGTGTTAGGTGCCGATGTGGGGATGCCAGACGGCGAGACGGAGAATGTTCTAGACACAGTAACAGAGGTGGTTAGAGTAACGGTTATGGTGTTAGGGGGCGAAGTAGGCATACTGGATGCCGACAGTGTACCAACTATGCCGGAAGCAGAGACAGTTTCGGATGGCCTAGCGACTGTCTGACTGTGCGATGAAATAGTGGTCGGAGACATTGTAAGTATCGGTAAGACCGTAGTAGAAGTGGACAGCGATACTGTAGGTATCGGTGATGTAGCAGCGGCGCTTGGGGAGTTAGTTGGTACGGATGTAGTCATGCTAGACAGTGTGGGTGTGGTGGATACACTCTGTGAACTAGTTGGTATGGGTGTGGTAGAGGTAGATCCAGAGGTCGTTAGAGTCGGTGTAACAGAGGCCGTTTGGGAACTAGCAGTGGATGGTGTGGGTGTTAAACTCTGCTCGCTAGATAACGATGCCCTCTGTGTGCTAGAGCCACTTGAAACTGTGGTGGGTGTGGCCATGCTAGTTTGTGTGAGTGACAATGTGGTCATCATTGATACACTCTGAACATCAGAGGCCGTTCCAGTAGATGGTGATGGTGTGAGCGACAGTATGGTAGAGCAAGAGGCAGATGATGAGATACTCTGCCCACCTGAGGCCGTTAAAATAGTGGATATTGATGATGTGACAATGCTAGATTGTGTGAGTGACTGTGTGCTAGAGGAAGATGGTGTGATAATGTTAGAGGCAGTTGGCGCAGCCGAAGATGATGGTGTGACAATGCTAGACGGTGTGACAATGCTAGAGGTAGTTGGCGCAGTTGAAGATGATGGTGTGCCCATGCTAGACTGTGTGACAATGCTAGAGGCAGTTGGCGCAGTAGAAGATGATGGTGTGACGATACTAGACTGTGTGAGTGACTGTGTGCTAGAGGATGATGGTGTGACAATGCTAGACGGTGTGACAATGCTAGAGGCAGTTGGCGCAGTAGAAGATGATGGTGTGACGATGCTAGACTGTGTGACAATGCTAGAGGCACTTGAAGCAGTGGTGGGTGTGCCCATGCTGGATTGTGTGACAGTGCTAGAGGCTGATAGAGAAGATGATGGTGTGCCCATGCTAGATTGTGTGAGAATGCTAGAAGCAGTTGACCCAGTGTTCGTTGGAATATCAGATGGGAGAGATGACGACGTAAGTGTAGGTACTGTCGTCAAACTCTGACTAGTTGAGGCCGTTGACTCAGAAGTCGTCGATTGTGAGCTAGAGGCACATACACTAACAGTCTGCGTGACCGACGGAGACGATGATGACGTAAGTATCGGTAATGGCGTAACACTCTGACAGGTTGAGGCTGAGGCTGTGCCCGTAACTGCGGTAGCTGACGCCGATGTTGTGGCCGCATTCGTGGGTGTCGTTGTTATCTTTGCTGAAGCCGATGTTGTGGCCGCATTCGTGGGTGTCGTTGTTGTCTTGGCGGATGCCGACGTCGTAGCCACGTTCGTGGGTGTCGTTGTTATCTTTGCTGATGCCGATGTTGTGGCCGCATTAGTGGCAGTAACCGATCTCTTTGCTGACACTGTAGCCGATGTCTTGGCCGATGCCGTAACCGATGTCTTTGCTGACGCAGATGTCGTGGCCACCGCGGTAGATGACCGACTAAGTACTGAGCGTGTGAGCGTGGCCTGCTGCGTCATTGTGTCAGTGACAGAGGCGGAAAGCTGTGACGCCGTGACGGTCAGAGAGGCCTCTGGGCTCTGAGACGGACTCGCAGAAATAGATACCGAGCCGGTGGAACTCTGTGACGGCTCGGCAGATCCAGATACAGTGACCGACCCGCTGGGGCTGTTCGTGCCGATACTCGGAGTGGCGGTATCTGTTGACTTGGGTGGCGGTGTCGTCGGTGCCATTGTGCGTGTCACCGAGTGACTCACGGATGGCGTTGATGTAGGTGTTGCATAACTAGCAGATGTGCGCGCAGACCGTGATACTAGGGGTGTTGCTGTCAGCGTGGCAACCGATGCCGTCGGCGATGCGGTCGGTGACCGCGTCGGCTGTGGTGTAAGAGTAAGTGTCCCTGATGCCGTAGACGTTCGGCTATTCGTTGTAGTTGCGCTTATAGTCGTGGTTCCCGTGCTAGTGCGTGACTGGGTCGTCGAGGCCGTTTCGGTGCCAGATAGAGTGCTCGTGCGCGAACGGGCCGGCGATGCCGAATATGATGGCGAACCCGTAGTGGTTTTGGATGTGGCGGCGGACCGTGTTCCAGACGGCGTCACGGTGGCCGGAGTCGCGGTCGTCGTCTGCGTAACTGTCGGCGTTGCCGTAGATGAACCGGTCCCAGTATGAGTAAGTGTAGATGTAGTCGATGTCCGTTGGGGGCGCGAAAATGTTTGGGTGGCCGATTCCGTAGCAGACAGAGTGGCGATTGACGGTGAGGCCGTTGTGGATCCCGTTCGTGTTAGACGTGTGGAAGTCGTTGTCGGAGTGACGATGCGTGTGCCAGTTTGCGGCGGCGAGCGGGAGAAAGTGGGCGATGCAGACCGTGTCTTTGAGGGTCCAATCGTGCGTGTATTAGTGACTGTGATACGGATAGAAGGAGTTGTACTAGAACTAGCAGTGGGTGTGCGAGATGGGGCTGGGGTTCTGGAATGTGTCGGCGTCTGCGTCTGTGTCTTGGATAGCGGTGCGGACCGGGTGACCGTGGGCGTCGCGGTCGGTGTCTTGGACGACGCCATGCTTGGCGTGGCGGTCCGTGTAGGCGGCACGGACCTGGATGGTCGCGCAGATGCCGAATATGAGGGACTGGCCGATTGTGTGCGGGAGGGTGGGGGGGACTTTGTGGCGGATGGCGAGGCCGATTGAGACCGGGTGGCGCGCGATGTTACCGAGAGTGTGGGTGAGGATGACGTCGTTTTCGTGGTGGTCGTCGTCGCCGTCTGCGTGCGCGTGTTCGTCGTGGTCTTCGTAGAAGTCGTGGAGGCCGTGGCGGTCTTGGAAGTGGAGGGGGATGCCGTTGTGGTCGGCGTGGCCGACTGCGTCTTGGATACACGGGTTACTGTGGCGGCGCCGGTGGAACGGATGGTCGGTGTGGGTCGCATGGAGCGAGTTGACGTCGTTGACGGCCACGGGGAACGGGTTAGGGTCACCGTCTTCGTGCTCGTTTTTGAGGTGGTTGTCGTGGACGAGGGAACAACGGAGCCACTTGCTCCGATTATACATAACAAAAGGAGTAGCATCCCTATGTTATATAGTAAAATGTCTTTATGCGGGGCATTAATACCTTACTACAAACCATTTAATTTATGGACACATCAGAATCGCGGATTTGCTCTTCCAGGCTAATACCTTACGACAACATATTTATAGGTTAAATTATTACCGCTGGCGTACGTAGAACGTATTTCAAACCAGCCATTGCCCTGCACCGTCCACACTGCCCCCGACTGGTAGCCGCCATAGGAAACGTCTGACCAACACGGGGTAACAAGAATGACAGATGATTCTTTAATATTTCCAGTATAGTTGGGTGACGTCGGGACGAAATCTTCTACTCTAACCGAATTAGTACCGTTCCCTACCACGCCGCCAGAATGGAAAAAAAATGGCCCGCTAGGGCCACGATCACCCTTATCACCCTTATCGCCCACAGCACCCTGTGGCCCCATTTTACCCCGAACCCCAGGAGGACCAAGATCACCTGTAGGACCCTCAGGACCCGTATCGCCCTTAGCACCCGTAGCACCCCTAGCACCCGTATCACCCTTAGCACCTGTAGCACCCCTAGCACCCGTATCGCCCTTAATATTCGCAGAACCAGCAGAACCTGTATCACCCTTAGGGCCCGTATCACCCTTAGCACCCGTAGGACCCTTAAGACCGATACCCGTAGGACCAGCAGGACCTGTAGGACCCGTTAGGCCCGCAGGACCAACAAGACCTATAGGACCCGTAGGACCCGTAGGACCTAGACCCGTAGGACCCGTAGGACCCGTAGGGCCCGTAAGACCCGCAGGACCTGCAGCGCCCGTAGGACCCGCAGGACCTGCAGGACCTATACCCGTAGGACCCGTAGGACCTATAGGACCCGCAGGACCCGTAGGACCCGTAGGACCCTTAGCACCCGCAGGACCTGAAGGGCCAGCAAGACCCTTGCTACCCTTGGCGTTTGGTTTAAGTGTACCAAGAGCAAATGGAAGCATTGTTATATAGGGTAACTATTTTTGTTGTTATACAATAAAAATAACATAGGGCTGGACTTTAAAGCCTTGCGACTAACCAGTTGAATGTCTTAGGACCGTATTGGTACGCCATCCATTTAATGCTAAATCCCTGTCGTGAGGGTTCTATAACTACCCACGGGGCGCTACTAGCCTCTGCTAGCTCCTGAACTGGGGTGATAATAACGACAGCGTTTGCCGTGATGTTCGGAATGGGAATAAAATCTTCGCCGACGTTATTAACTATCACTGCACATTGCTTTCGTCCGCAGTATACTACGCCCAGGTCTAACTGCTGGGGGCCTACATCACCCGTAGGACCCTTAGGACCCTTATCACCCTTAGGACCCTCTGGACCCATAGGGCCATCCCCCCCCTGTGGACCCGCAGGACCCTTAGGACCCTGATCACCGGCAGGCCCCTTCGCACCTGCAGCACCTGTAGCACCCTTTGCACCCGTAGCACCAGTAGCACCCGTATCACCAGCAGGTCCCTTTGCATCCATACCCGTAGCACCCTTGGGACCCTTATCACCCGTAGGACCCTTAGCGCCCACAGGACCCGTAGGACCCATACTCACAGGACCTGTAGGACCAGCAGGACCTGCAGGGCCAGTAGGACCCGCACCCGTAGGGCCTACAGGGCCCGTAGGACCCGGAGCACCCGCAGGACCCACAGGACCCATAGGATTCGCACCCGCAGGCCCCGTAGCACCCGTAGGACCCCTAGGACCCATAGGACCCGAGCCCGCAGGACCCGTAGGACCAGCACGACCCGCAGCACCTACAGGACCTGTAACACCCACAGGACCAGTAGGACCCGGAGGACCTTGGGTACCCTTTTTACCCTTAGCGTTTGGTTTAAGTGTAGCAAGAGCAAACGGAAGCATTTATATAGGGTATATATTTTGTTGTCCTACTACACAGTGTGCAGGACTAAGGCTGTGCGATATAGTAGTTAAAATAAAAAATATCGGTAGAAGTGGTTGCCTTCCAAAATACGTCAAACGCACCAGCCCTTGCAACTACCCACGGTGCGCCCCTGGCTTCTGACCAATTATTAGTCGGGGTGATAAGAATAATAGATGATGCCGTAACCCGCATATCGTCTACAGTAGACTTACCAAAATAACCCGGTACAGCAGTTTTGTATGCCAGCGTAGTAACCAGCTGAGGAAGTCCGCTGTCACCCTTATCACCCATCGGACCTGTATCACCCTTAGGACCGGTAGGACCCTGCTCATAATTAGCAGGACCCCCCAACCATGCGATACCTACAGGGCCCGTATCACCCTTAGCACCCACAGCACCCGCAGGGCCTGTATCACCCACAGGACCCGTAGCACCCTTAGCACCATTATCACCCTTAAGGCCCGCAGAACCCACCGCCGCAGGACCTGTATCACCCACAGGACCCGTATCACCCTTAGCACCGGTATCACCAATAGGACCAGTAGGACCCATAGGGCCCATAGGGCCCGTAGGACCTGCAGCGCCCATAGGACCCGTAGGACCCGCAGGACCCGCAGGACCCGCAGGACCCGCACTCGTAGGACCTGTAGGACCAGTAGGACCCATAGGACCCGCAGGACCCGCAGGACCCGCAGGACCCGCAGCACCCGCAGGGCCTGTAACGCCCGCAGGACCTGCAGGGCCCGTAGCACCTACAGGACCTGCAGCACCCGCAGCACCCGCAGGACCTGCAGGACCTGCAGGACCCGTTGTACCCGCCGCACCCTTTTTACCCCTGGCGCGTGGTTTAACAAAACCAAACGGCAGCATTATACATAGGGTATATATTTTGTTGATATGTTATCATCTATAAGCTGCAAAAGGCGTAGGACTTTAAAACTTTGCGATAGAATAGTTGAACGAATATCTAGTATTATAATTACTCTGATTGGTGCCCCACCGAATGTCAAAGCTGCCAGTGGTTCCCACTACGTACACTGGAGTGGTAGAAGGATCCATAGCATCACGCGGGGTGACATTAATGATAGAAGTTGGAAGAAGACCCGCTAAGGTGATAGAAGTCGTACCGCTAATGCCGGATGCTAGGCCGCTCATATTCGCTGCGAAAGTACCCGTAGGGCCCGTAACACCTGCAGGGCCCGCCGGGCCTGCAGGACCCGTAGCACCCGTAGGACCCGTAGGGCCACCCGCAGGTCCCGCAGGACCCGTAGCACCGGTAGGGCCTAGAGGGCCACCTGCAGGGCCTGCAGGACCCGTAGCACCCGCAGGACCCGTAGCACCCGTAGGACCCGCAGGACCCGTAGCACCCGTACCCGTAGCACCCGTAGGACCCGTAGGGCCTATAGGGCCCGTAGCACCCGTACCTGTAGCACCCGTACCTGTAGCACCCGCAGGTCCCGCAGGACCCGTAGCACCCGTAGCACCCGTAGCACCCGCAGGACCCGTAGCACCCGTACCCGTAGGACCCGTAGGGCCTATAGGGCCCGTAGCACCCGTACCTGTAGCACCCGTACCTGTAGCACCCGCAGGTCCCGCAGGACCCGTAGCACCGGTAGGGCCTATAGGGCCACCTGCAGGGCCCGCCGGGCCTGCAGGACCCGTAGCACCGGTAGGGCCCGTAGCACCCGTACCTGTAGCACCCCTAGCACCGGTAGCACCCGTAGCACCCGTAGCACCCGTAGCACCCGTAGCACCTGCAAGACCCGGATTACCTTTTCTACGCATGGCGTTTGGTTTAAGTGTAGCAAGGGCAAATGGCAGCATTTATACATGATGTTTATATTTTATTTATGAACTACATAGCGTGCACAACGCAGGGTCCACCGTGAACTTGATTGCCTGGACCGACGACTTGGTGCGCAGATAGTAGATGCCCGTCTTCAGACCCCGCTTCCATGCATAGAAATGCATGGACGAGAGGCGCGCGATAGTCGGATCCTGGACAAACAGATTCAAACTCTGACTCTGGCAGATGAATGCACCACGGTCCGCCGACATGTCAATCAATGTCTTCTGCTTGATTTCCCACACAGTCTTGTACCGCGCCCGCACATCCTCGGGAATCTCAGTAAGGCCCTGGACAGACCCGTTGGCGCCCAAGATACGGTCCTTGAGCTCAGCAGTCCACAGTCCCAGCGCCATGAGCTCTGTTACGAGATACTGGTTCACCACCGTGAACTCACCTGCTAGGACCCGGCGGTTATAGATATTGGATGTGAAGGGCTCAATGCATTCATTGTAGCCGAGAATCTGGCTCGTAGAGGCCGTGGGCATCGGTGCGAGCAGCAGGCTGTTCCGAATACCCAGCTTCACGCGGGCCCTGAGATCAGTCCAATCAAGATCAGTCTTATAGGCGGTGGGAGCGAGTCCCCACAAATCCGGCTGGAGCACCCCCTGACTGGCCGGCGATCCCTCAAAGGTCTCATAGGGACCATCCACGAGAGCCATGTCCGCGGAGGCCGAGAGGGCCGCGTAGTAAATGTTCTCAAAGATCTCCTGATTCAGGGCAGCGGCCTCAGGGGACTCCCATGCCAGTTTCATGAGGGCGAACACGTCGGCCAGACCCTGGATGCCGATGCCGATAGGACGATGCCGCATGTTAGAGCGCCGCGTCTCTGGAGTGGGATAGTAGTTGATGTCAATGATGCGATTGAGATTGCGGACAATGACACCCGTGACCCGCCGGAGCTCGGCCCAGTCTATCACACCGTCGCGCAGGAAATAGGGAAGAGCGATGGACGCCAGATTACACACCGCCGTCTCTTCTGGGCTGGAGTATTCCACAATCTCCGTGCAGTTACCCGTGAGAATGCCGTTGAAGACGCCCGCGTGGTTAAGTGGCTCCGTGAAGCAGTAGGTGTCCGTCACACGACTCGGCGTCACATCAATGACCTGCTGCGTGAATGTCTGGCCCATCTCATTGACCAGATGACACAGTGCCATACCCGGTGTCAAGTCCTTCGCCTCAACGCGTGGTGCCTCTCTGAGAGTCAGGTCGCCATAGGGCAGAATGAACTTGTGATATGGCGTACAGTCAAGAGTAGCCACGCTAGTGACACCCGCGCACCGCTGCTTCACTCTGACACGCAGCAGCTGCTGGTTGACTCCCGTCTTCTTGATAGTGACAAGGGATAGGCCGTTGCCGTTCCAGACACGCACGGTCTCCCCCTCTAGCTCGGCAATCGGATGACGGGTGATAAAGTCGCGACTCGGAAATGCCATGCCGTGCCACTCGTAGCTCTTCTCTGGATGATAGACCTCAAGTTCAGTATCCGGTGCTACACAGAGATTGGAGGACTTGATTGTGCCGAGATTCTTCTGATTAGACTTGGCGTTCGCCGCGTCCTTGTAGAGCAGATAGGGTGTGCCCGTCTCAATCTGACTGATGAGAATCTCCGACCACAGTTTTTGGGCGGACATGGTCTTGCGTGCCCGTCCCTCGGCCTCATAACGGGTATACAAGGCCTCAAACTCCGCTCCATGCACATCGGCCAGACCCGGCGCCTCATGAGGACAGAAGAGACTCCATGTCCCGTCGGCCTCTACACGACGCATGAAGAGGTCCGGAATCCACAGTGCGTAGAAGAGGTCACGAGCCTTCTCCTCCTCGGCACCCGTGTTCGTCTTCATGCGCAAGAACGCCTGGACATCGGCGTGCCAGGGCTCCAGATAGATGGCGAAGGACCCGTTGCGCCGACCGCCCTGGTTAATGTAGCGGGCCGTGTTGTTGAACACGCGGAGCATGGGCACGAGACCGTCTGAGCGGCCATTGGTGCCGGCGATGTAGGAACCGGCCGCACGGATATTGTGGACAGAAAGACCGATGCCGCCGGCATACTTGGAGATTTGGGCGCAGTCCTTGAGAGTGTCAAAGATGCCATCTACACTGTCGTCCTTCATGGCCACGAGATAGCAGCTGCTGAGCTGGGGGCGCTTTGTGGCGGCATTGAAGAGCGTAGGTGTCGCGTGCGTAAACGCCTTGCTGCTCATGAGGTCATATGTCTCTTTAATAGCGGCGAGGCTCGCCGTGCTGTTGATGCCGACGGCAACGCGGAGCCACATATACTGGGGTGTCTCTGCGAGGCCCGTGGCCGATCGCATGAGATAGCCGCGCTCGAGCGTCTTGAAGCCGAAGTAGTCTAGCAGGAAGTCACGGCTGGGCACGATCATCGCGTCAAGAGCGGCGGCGTTAGTGGCAATAAAAGCGGCGATCTCATCATCCAATGTGATAGAGGCCATTGCGGCACTGAACGTGGTGGGTGCCGAACGCTGGGCGTTGCTCAGAATGATTCTGGATGCTACGGTTGCCCAATCGGGATGCGTTGTAATATAGGAAATGGCGATACGTGCGGCCAACTCGTCCAGTTCCGCAGTACTAATACCGTCCTGAATGTCCTCAATGACGAGCTGGGCTAGGCGCGTATAGTTCACGGCGAGACCGACGGTGGCCTTCCGTATCCGCTCCAGCACCTTGTCAAACTGGACGGGCTCACTGGTTCCGTCGCGCTTAATAACATTCATCTCTACAGACATCGTAGCTAACCTTAAAGTAGGGGTGAGGTAATCAAGTTTACGACGATAAAAAAGAACTATAAGATAGAATGAAGTGCGATGTCCTAATGGTCTTCTTTGGTCTCTTATTCGTGGCCGTATGCTGGGCCCATTATTCGCAAACCACGGAACTTGTGGGTATGGAATCGTTCATGGATTTCGTGAAAAAGAATCAGGACCCCGATCTGGAGTATGCGCCCTTTCAGCAGGATCTCCCGCTCACGGACTTTTTGATGAAGGACGTGGGACTAACGACGATGTCGGCGGTTTCGTGTGCCGCGGCGGATTCGGCGCGGCAGATGGAACTCGGTGGCCAATACATTCAGCGGACCAACAATTATCGGCGGGACTATCCCGACCATTGCTCGTCGCTGTTGTCGGATTTCGTGGGCGGCTTCTATGCACCTAAGGCAGGAGCCGTAGGCTCCATCGTGCCCTGCACTGGATTCTGTTGATGTGCACCTATAGCAGTGACTTGATTCCAGAATACAGACTTATGGAGCCTATGGACACCATGGGCGACGCCATGAAAAAACACGCATTAATTTCGGAATCAGATAGATCCAGAGACGAACCCAGCACGTAGTTGCGCAGGGCGTCAACCACCAGAATAATAATGGGCACCTGAACCACAAACTGGAGATGAATCGGCAGACCCTTACACAGTTTATCCACGACGACTGCGATGACTAGCACGACGGCCGATACAACTACCGAGAGTAGTACCTTGGCGTATAACATCCTTAGTATGGCTGCTCATTTTTTGCTCCCATCCAGCCACTGGCCAGGGCCTGTGGAGGGGTCTGTTGCCGTGCCGCCTCTACATCGGACCAGAAGAGGGTGGCCGCCGGATAGCCCACGGATGCCCACCACTGGCGATCGCGCAGCACGGTGCGCGGATACCAGCCCCACAGCCACCAGACCGACGACTCCAGAACTGGATCATTAGTGGGTGGCAACGCGGCATCTGCTAGATCCTCCACGGGCTCACTATAGACATAATACTTGGTAAGGTCACCGCGGACTTCTATGCGACCCTTCCATCTGGCGTTAGCGATAGCCGCCGCATACTCTGGTGTAATGTGTGCGGCCGGTCGTTGGGCGAAACGGGCCTCAATGAATTCAACGGCCTCCAAATTACAGACCTCCATCTGAATTTGCATCTGCACCCAGTATTCGTCGGGTACGAATTTGCCGGGTTGCCGTGTCTTCGGCGCCTTGATCTCCACCAGCCGACCTGCGAGTCCACCCTTAATGATCAGCCCATCAGGACTAGCAGAGAGCCATGGGATAGCGGCGTGGGTAAACCGACCCAGCGTATCACATACCGTGCCCGGGCCCGCGATTTCCTGCTCAAAGATGGCGCGCACCAGGGGCTCAAAGCGGTGTCCCCATGTCGTCGGATTCATCTCGCCGTCCTCTTGGGCGATGCCCACTGTGCTGCTCGGAATGATGGTTGGTGGAGCCAGCTTTTGCCGCAGCAGTGCCCCGCGACGGCCGTCCAGGATCTGACTGAACTCCGATGCCGTCAGCATGTGTTGCCGCTGCGCATACCAGTCCGCCGAGTGCTGGGCCGTCTGTGGCTTGTCGCACAGCGTCTGAATCATGGTCGGAGGCACGGGAGTCAAGGCGGCTAACATTAGGTCATGGTGATGCCGACACCAGGCCGCGGCGGCCTCCAGCAACGCGTTCTCTAGCTCCTCCTCTCCAAGTAATTCTACTGCGGCGATTATTGCGTCCCACGCATCATCATTAGCGGCCTCGGAATCAAACATTGACACGTCATACAAATCTGGTAGGTTCTCGTCGCACCAGATTTCTAGGTCGGTGTCCATTATCTTAATTGGATGCCTCTGCGTTTAGATCTTTGCGCCGCTGGGTTGCACGTGTGGGCGCCGGGTCAATGCGAAAGGTGCGTAGGTTTCCGTCGTGAGAAACGTGCAGGCCGCGGATACTCTTGATGATGGTGGCGTCGGCGTCGTAATCGACAGCAAGTTTTGAGTTCAGTTGGCGGAGCTCGTACGCCTGCAGAATGGCCGCGAGTAGCGATGCGCGCTCGGCGGGTGTCAGGGGCTTGTCCTCCTCGTAGGCCTGGACAAACTTGCGGAGACGGTCAAGACGAGAGCCGCGGTCTAGTTTCTGCCAGGGCTGCTTAAACGTGGCGGCCTCCGCCGTAAAGAAGGCCTCTAGGCTGGTTTCGGTGGACTTGGCCGTGTTATCGCCAAGAAAGGGTGCTGACGCATCTGGAGTGGACCTGCGACGATGTGTCTTGTTACGATTCATTAATAGTATAGATGGATGCTACGTTTAGCCTGGGACGACGAGTCGTCCCCGGCTAGCCTGGACCAAAGCCGACAGGTGACGATGGCCCTGGGCTAATCTGGACTGTCTTCGGGCTACGTTGTCGTGAACAAATTACCGTTATAATGCCCATACTCGGATTACAGATGGCACAACGATAATGAAAACTGTCTCTATTTACTAGCACTGCATCCGGATGCTGACACATCCAACGGGGACGCGGCACCTTGCGCCTTGGATTCACCAGACCATTGAGCGGGTTGGGAACGATCATTTCTTCTCTTTTTAACTATTTTGGGAGTCCATTGAGCCACATCGGAGGCAAACCGCCCGTCGGTAGATGCATCGGCGAGAAAGAACCGGCCGTTGTAATGAAGTTCTAGGCCCGCCGTAATTCCTGCGCCCTTGCTAACACAGGACATCTGCATATGTACACTGCTAATGGTTTAGATTCCAAGAGCCAGCATATAATTTATCTGTATAGAGTATAATGGCACTCGCACCTGCTTGTACGAATGTGTTGCTCATTGACAGCGCCGTTAAAGACTATCAGGTGTTCGTAGATGCGGTTAATCCCTCTACATTTCCCATAGTATATTCCTCGTCGACGTCAAAGGAGGAACTCTTAGACGTTTTGCGTTCCAATTTTACAACAATTTCTAGGATTGGGTTGGCCTTTGAAGCCCACGGGCTTCTGAACAATGCGCCCTTTTATGACGAGCAGGGCACCGCATTTATACAATCGGTCATCAACACGTTTAGCGTGAAAAATATAGATTATTTGGCCTGTAATACTCTAATGACCCCAGAATGGAAGGCCTATTATGCAGAGATAGCAACGACCGGTGTGGTTGTTGGTGCATCCGATAATAGCACGGGTAATCTTAAGCACGGTGGCGATTGGATCATGGAAAGCACGGGACAGGATATTGAGGCCATCTATTTTGCGGAGAAGATTGAGTATTATAGGTTTTTGTTAGGGGGTGGTAATCATTCGTTCATAATAGACACATCTGGTATATTGTACGCAACTGGAAATAATATCTTCGGTCAGTTGGGAATCATTGGAGCCAATAGAAGTTCTTTAACACGGGTTGATCTACCTGGTGTCGTAGCAGTGTCTTGTGGGGACAATTATTCTCTTGCAATCAAGGCGGATGGCACTCTTTGGGCAACTGGAAGTAATCAATTTGGTCAGTTGGGAAGTGGGGATAGTAGAAGTTCTTTCACCCAGGTGACCTTCTCCACTCCCACAACTGTTACAGCAGTTGCATGTGGTTATGCACATTCTCTTGTAGTAGATTCTAACGCCAGGCTTTGGACATCTGGATTGAATAGCGAAGGTCAGTTGGGGTCTGGAGGTGGCAATAGAAATTTTTTTACAGGGGGTGTGCTTTTCTTTATTAAAACAGTTGCGTGTGGCTTTTACCATTCTTTCGCACTCGGTGTTGACGGTAATCTTTGGGCAGCTGGGTGGAATGCACAGGGTCAGTTGGGAACTGGGGACAACACCAATAGAAGTACTTTCACCAAGCTCCTTGGCATCTCCGATGTTAAAGCAGTTGCTTGTGGTAGTTCTTTTACTTTTGCGCTAAAGTCAGACGGCACTCTTTGGGCAACTGGAGCTAATACCTATGGTCAGTTGGGAGATGGAACTACAACTAGTAGAAGCTCTTTTAAACAGGTTCTCTCCGAGGTTGAAGCAGTTTCTTGTGGGTCTAGTCATACTCTAGCAATTAAGTCAGACGGCACTGTTTGGGCAACGGGATATAATGGCTACGGGCAATTAGGATCTTCTACTACAGACAATAGAAGTGTGTTCACCAAGGTCACCGAACTCTCCAGTATTGTAGCCATTTCTAGCAGTGATTTCAGTTCTCTCGCACTCACATCTGCCGGCGATTTATGGACAACTGGAAATAATTCCTTCGGCGAGTTGGGCAATGGAACTACACTCCGAAGAAACAATTTTGTTGCAATTAAAAATAATGTACGTGCTATAAGAGATGCTACGGTGGTTATACCACAAATACCACGACTACCAGCATCTACCTTTGATGGCATAACGGCAATATCGCAAAACGGCGGCGTTGATATTTCATTAAATTATAATTCCTCATTGACCTATGCCGTTGATGTTTATACATATTCAGCAGGTTATTTTACAGACAGTTATAGTACGTTTACTAATGGTACCTGGCGAATCATACCGAAGAAGTATGTAGCTGATCCTAAATTTTCTAAAGTGACATGTTCTGTTAATTTAGCTACATCTCCAATAGTCGTTAGAGGATTAACAGCCGATGTACCGCACTATTTTGTGGTATCTGCCAGAAATTCAAATGCAGAATTATATAACCCGAGCACAATAACTTCTCGGACATCGGCGGGAATGTTAAATTCAATGGCTCCTTCTATTTTTTTAAAGGGAATACCACTTGCTTATTTTATCGGCAGCGGATTAGATTTGCTGCCCGGTACTGGAATAATTAGTGTGTATCCAGGAGGCGCAGTTGATAATAATAAATATGCAGTATATGTCGCCATTGCCGGTGGTGCAGGAGGTTCTGGTGGTTCTATTCCTGTAACTAACTATGAGCCCAACAGAAACCCACAATATATTGTTCAAACTCCTATTTCGGGTGGCAATGGTGGAAACGGTGGGGGCGGTAAATTTATTTTTATGGGTGCTCTATTCGGAAAACAAACAGTAGAATATACGGTTGGGTTCGGTGGGCTAAATGGAGTATCTGACACAGGTATGCTTTCGGGAATGGACGGTGGTCGTTTGATATACAGTTATAATAGTGTTTTCAACCCTAGAAGAGCATTCGCAGGGTCGTCTGGAACCGAGACAAGGTTAGTATTGGGTTCTATCATTAATGCAACAGGAGGAGAAGGTGGCGGGGTGGCAAGCCTTTCTTTATTACCTAATAACTCATATTGGGGGACGATTATTCCAGCTAAAAACGACGTAAATGGCACTGTAACGCCATTTCCAGAATATCAGCGCCTCGCTGGCTCGCCTGGCACTGGACTAGCACCAGGTGGTAATGGTAATATCTTTATGAAAACTAGTCTGCTACGTACTAGTGAATCTGGTGGTTCCCAAACATTTAATATACTCGCAGGTCAAACGGTCATGGTTACTCTGTTTTGTCAGTCGAACCGTATAAACTATTTATTTAAGCAAACCACCTTTTCTGGAGGAGCCATTATGTTTTCATATACATATCCCGCTAATGGTACTCTTGTATTAACAAATAAAGATGGTAACTCTAATTGTTCGGCTACTATGGGCAATACCTCCGTAACGACGCTACAACGGTATAATTCGCTGCCTGTTTCTGCAGCAATTACCGGTACCGTAACTGAGATATGGTATGTGAAGCCATATATATCTTATTATGACAATATTGTGTATAACCTAAACGCTAATCCAAATAAAGGCGGGTATTGGGAATTTTCTGTGTGGGATGCGTCCACATTTGGGGCAATGTAAAACCTTATGCGTAGAGCATCTAGATCTATAATATATTCTACATAATACATAAATGGGAAACAAACCAGCGATGCCTGCATTTATAAAGCCCCTTGCGAGTCGTATATTTGAAAGAGTCCCCGATCTAGTGCCTGAACCTGTAGCTGTGGCAGAACCTGTGGTTTTCGCTGAGCCTGTGGTTTTGGCAGAGCCTGTGGCAGAGCCTGTGGCAGAGCCTGTGGCAGAGCCTGTGGCAGAGCCGGTGGCAGAGCCGGTGGCAGAGCCGGTGGCAGAACCTGTGGCAGAGCCTGTGGCTGTGGAACCTGTGGTTTTGGCAGAGCCTGTGGTTTTGGCAGAGCCGGTGGCAGATGAATTCGTAACCATCGTAAAGAAACGTCGCGCAAAATAATTTCGTGACCCGGTTAAGGATGCGACCGTCCAGGGAAATTAAGACATTAGACAATGACCGTATTTGGGCGCTTATTGGGCCGCAGACTGTCAAAGGGCCGAGTGCCGTATTTTCTATACCTAATTCGTCGCGATCTGATACACGGCCGTATGAGCGCGAAGCGGCATTTTTTCCAAGGGCCATTGGCGAGGCACGTCCCCGTCTGCCTCCCGATCTCTATGGGCCCTGGGCCACCGGCTATGATGTGGCTAATGGCGACGTGGGACGAGAACTCAGGGGCGCCGTGCGCGAAGAACGCGGTGCTCCAGAGATTCAAATGCGACTAGCAGGTCGGACCTTTGAGCATCAGTGGATACCAGAGGCCGTTACAAAAGAGATTGCCGAGCGCAAGATTATGGCGTCAGAGCAGTTGCGACCGGCGCAGGATGATTGGCGGACGCGTTAACTTAGTCTAAACTCCATGTTACTTCGTAACATAGGTGTTACAGACTAGGTTTCGCAGAAACCTAGTCGAAACTCCGCCTTTGCTGTAGGCAAAGAGCGTCGTTATTGCCTAAGCGTCGTAGACGCTTAGTCGAAACTCTATGTTACTTCGTAACATAGGTGTTACAGACTAGGTTTCGCAGAAACCTAGTCGAAACTCACAGTAATAGGCACGTCATGATGGTTCACCGCCTTCATAGCCGACTGGCTCATCTCCTTGCGCTTCCTGCGTCCTGTTGCCGTAGTGCTCTCAGGGTCCTTACTGTAATGCTCGCGGAAGCTCGTGTTCATGTCCGCCTCAACCGCCTCCTTATTCAACAAGATATAGCGGAGAACACCTTTCTCGATCGCCCAACGGAAGAAATTCAGTTGGCCGACCGTAGTCTCCTCAATAGGATCGTGACCACGAATCTGAAAACTGATACGGTCGCGGCGGCAGAATGGGTCAAAGAGTCGTTTGGAATACGCCTTGAGCTCGCGCTTATAATGGAAGTGAACCATGAACTGGCGGTCGTCCATCGGATAGGCCACATTGAACTTCTTGGAATAGTTCGTCACGAACCAGTCAATAAGACGGAGACTGACCGGAGAAGTACCGCTCAGAACGGGCAAGACTTCCTCTAGGCGCCCCGGCTGATTATAGAAATCCTGGAGCCAGCGGACAATGAAGTCCTGCTTTCCCTGGATACGATTTTTGAGAGTCTGACGTTCCATTTGGATGGTTTAGGTAGCATCGGTTTAGATGGCGCGCGGAAATCTGTGGGAGGAATAGGGGGATGAGTGATCTTGAAGCAATGCGTATGTCAGCAGCGGAGTTTGCTGCATATAAACAACGTATCACAGATCTGAAACGCCAAGCAGAAAAAAGTCTAGGGGGACAAATTACACAAGTGGCGCCCAATGGCGATTGTTTATTTTTGGCGATCGCGGACCAAGAAGGCGCCGGTCAGGAGCGGGCCGATGAACTGAGAGCATTAGCCATGCGCACAATCAGTGAAAAGTGTTTAACAGATTATAGTGATTCTATTGCCGGTGATGACTTAGATATTTCCGAAAATGCTACAGCTAGGGAACGGTGCGATGCGTACGTCGCTAAATATGGTAAAAAAGGCGAATATGGAGGTGATCTTGAACTAAAGGCTCTACAACAAGCGCTAAATGTTAATATAGAGGTATATCGCGTAACTGGACAGGTTACTCGGTATCCTGATGCGCCTATCGTCGGCCCAACCTATATGCTTATATTTTATGGAGAAGGCACGTATCCTCATTATGATTCTATCCGTTTTCCGACCATTAAATCTGTCACACCTACTGGTTCTAGGACACTTAGTTCCGAGATGTTAGCTCGCTCTGTTTTATTAACCGCACAGGCTCTGGCAGCTAGCTATGCGCCTAGCAGTGTGTCTTCTGCTAATCGCGGATCTGCTGCTAGCAGTGTGTCTTTTTCTAATCGCGGATCTGCTGCTAGCAGTGTGTCTTTTTCTAATCGCGGATCTGATCGCGGGTCTTCTGCTAATCGTGGATCTTCTGCTGCTGCTAGTTCTAGTAGCAGTGGGTCTTTTGCTAGCACCGAGGCCACAGATGACATAGAACAACCTAAATTGGACCAATACCAGAAATGGATGGATAAATATAAAAATCATACTATCGCCGCCAAGGTTAATGAATATATGACCCTTAAACTACAAGCAGGTGATGGAGCACAAGACAAACTTAAAGATCCAGAATTCCTGAAGCTTGCTGAATATATGGAGCGTTTAGAAACGTCAGATGATCCACAATTCAGGGACCGTGAAATTCTGATTGATGATGAGCTGATGACGATTGTAAACCCCTATAAGGCAGCGCAGTACAGAGGTGCAGAGGCATCAGAATGGGGGGGCAGTAGTTTGAATTCAGGTGAAATGTTTGAGAGAGATAACGCGATTGTCCAGAAAATCGTACCTCAGCTCCTTAGCGATAGGCGCGCAATAAGTGCAATACTCGAGAGCTTATGGTTTTGTGGCACAAATGTACTTGACTCGCCCTATTGTTTTCCTGAACGTTATCTGGGTATGTTGAGAAAATATGGGGATACCAGTGCTAGTCCCAGTGCTAGTCCCAGTGCCAGTCCCAGTGCTAGTCCCAGTGCTAGTCCCAGTGCTAGTCCCAGTGCCGAGGAAGAGGAAGAAGATGAAATAACTAAACGTCTTAAGGCCGCTGAGCTAAATACACAGATACAGAAAGGACTCACCGCATGGAGAGGCTCAAATAGTGTACCCACACCCTCTGATCCTAAGGTTACATTTGACGCTGGCAAACCAGTCGCAAAGAAAACTGCCGGCGACATAAGGGTTGATGCCGCCAGAGCCATAAAATCTTCCCTTAAAAAAGGAGCTCGTAATCCTCCCCCCTAAGTAGAATGAACATCCTCCTCAAGGCCAAGTATTCCTTTATCTCCGCCCTAGTCTTTTTCATCGTGGCCAATCCCGAGACCTACAAGTTCACCCAGGTTCTCTTTGGCGCCCTCTTTGAAGTCGCACATCCCATGGGTGCTGCCACTCCCGCAGGTCTCATGCTTCACACCGTCGTCTTCTTCTTTGCCATGCTCGGTCTGATGATGGTCCCGAAGTTATAGACTACTTAGAGCCAGCACGTACTAACATAGATAATGACGAAGGCAAATATACCCCGAGCACTTCGCGAGCAGGTCTGGGTCACCTATGCTGGAAGTCGCTTTCAACGGAAATGTATGGTTCCTTGGTGTACTAACATCATGACTGCGTTTGATTTTCACGTCGGTCATGATGTTCCAGAGTCGCAGGGCGGGGCCACTGAAATCGCCAATCTTCGTCCCATCTGCGCGCGGTGTAATTTATCCATGGGTTCACAGTATACGATTCGTGAGTGGTCGGCACTGTCCCGCCCTCCTTGGTGGTTGTGCTGTAGCGGCTGATCTCAAAAGAAAAATATACCGGTAAAGTAGATGGATTCTGGCGTGCGCACTCGTCACCTCAAGGGCAAGATCTTAGCCCAACTTCATCCAATTCTCCCTGCTCTCGGCGGCTACGAAAAGCTCGACCGCAAAGACTCTCTGACGAGAGGCTTATACAATAGTATAACGGTACGAGGTAATTCTACGGCACCTAGTGTAGTTGGCTGTGACCCGTGTAATGGTTTTACGCCAGCGGACTCTTGTACTGTGGTGGGTGGCTGTATCCAGCAGTTTTGCGCCCGTCATCAATTCTAAGCGCACAGTAGATGGCCGAAGCATTGGTAGCCGCCGAATCAATTCTGGCCCTGACACCCATCATTATTAAAAAGACACCCCTGGATCCGCTATCTGCCATATGGTCGCGGCTCCTGAGTACAGCAGTGCTCGGTTATGGACTAGCAGATGACCAGCGTATCGGGCTACGTGAGATGGGGGGTGCCCTCGCTCTAGGCTATGCGAATCTCCTCCACGTGGCCTCTAGTTATGAGTCCTTTCGGCATCTGCCCGCAGGCCAGGCCATGAGTATTCTCTACACCTATCCGCTCTTGAATCTACTCTTCGTCGCGCATTTCAATAATGAAACAATCACGCCCCGTGAATACGGCCTCATTGCATCTGCCGCTGTTGGCTCTATATTGTTGAATCTTAATCCCGGTAAGACTGCACCTCCAGTATCAGGCGGAGACGTCAATCCCCTGTGGGGTCTGGCCATGGCGATTGTCATGACGCTCACCGAGTCCGGCATGCACACCATTCTGCGTATTATGGCATGGAAAGATGCCGCCAAGGCCGTGTGGATTGTGAACTCTAGTGCGTCTCTGTGGCTGGGTGGTGCCATGCTCGTTCAGGGCTTTATTGAGTCCGAACGCCCGCCCTGGTCCGGTACATGGTGGGACCGATTTCTGCTTACCAGCTATCACTCTATTTCGGTATTTGCCGGTTACTGGCTGCGCTATTATGCCGTACCCCGTCTATCGTCATCGGTCTATTCTATGCTCAGTTACTCCGGTCTTCTGGCGGCCTATGTCTTCGGTATCGTATTTCTGGGAGAAGTCCCTGGTTGGCAGTCTGCCGTCGGTGCGTTCATCATCGTATGCGCGGGCTTGGCGTTACAATTAGAGACAGCGAAATAATTTTCTCATGTTAAAGTATAATATGAGTGTGTGCGACAGCCCTGGTTGCAGTCTGCTAAAGCACACCAACCCGGCTAATAATGGGGGTAACTATTGCTGTGCACGGTGTAAGGGCAGCCCCAATGAGCACGGCCCTAGGTGTCAAACGCGTTTAAATGTCCGTGCCGCTAAATCCTATCTTATTGCCAATTCTGTTAAGCTGGCAAAGGATACCGCAACAGGACCTACGGCGCTTATATTGACATGGAGGACGACGAATATAACCACGTGTTGCGATATCAACATTAAAGGTAAGCTCGCCGACAATACTCCGCTAAATCTGACGTATAGTGTAGAGGCTGAAAACGGAGTATACTCTGTTAATTTGTTTTTGGCTAATCAAATTCCTGCAAAAAAAAGCAAGATTGTTTGTAAATTTCAGCCACTTGACCCCAATAGCCCCGCTAACGCTCCCCCCCTTCCTCTTGGTAAACCATTAACGCTTACATTAATGAATCCGTACAAATAATGGGCTAAACGGAAACGTCTCTAAGCGGTAGAGATGTCCTCAATAAAACGTCTTGTGGATCTCGTGAACCGCGGCCCAAAAGACGCTTTTTTTACACCGTTGGAAGCCAGCGAGACTGTGTTTCACCGTCGCACTGAACGCTATCACAATGTTGTGCCCGAAATTAGAGAAATCGGGTTCAAGGGATCGGCGACGTGGGGCGGACGCATCACGATTCCGCTGACCCGACAGGATTCCGGTGACCTCCTTCAATGGCTAGCAGTGCGGCTGGAGCCCGGCTCGATCTATGGTGCCGCCGTCGATAATCGGCTGCGGGAGGACTGGACATTCGCCGATATCAGTGGCTCATGGCGGTACACGGATTCGCTGGGCACGGCCGCCATCGCGCTCGTGGAGTTCGAAATCGGTGATACCCTCGTGGAGACGTGGCCGGGCGAGTGGATGGATGTGTGGTCGCGGACCTGGATTGACGCGGGACGCGCGGGCGTGTGGGACACGGATATCTTTGGACTAACGAATGTGGCTAATGGTGTCTACTGTTGGCTGCCACTCGCGCTGCTGCGACGGGTCGGCACGGCCTTTCCTCTGCTTTCCGTAAACCAGGAAATCCGTGTGCATGTGACCTTCCGACCGTACGCCGACGTGGTTCGCATGGTGGACCGTGACCGCACGACACCCTGCGAGGTGCCGACCAGCGTCACACTGCTAGACCTATCGGGATCGCCCGTGACATTTCCAGTATCCGGAACACCCACGTTCACCACCAAGATACTAGCAGGTGTGACGTTGACGGAGGATTCGCTTCGCAACGGCTATCTGAGGGCGCCGCTAGAGCTCATGTATGAGCCGGTGTCCTATTCGCGGTTTGATATGCCGCTTTCGGTTACGGGAAAATGGTCGGCGCAGTTTCCGCTGACGTTCAATGGGCCGCTGCGCGAGATCGCCTTCTTTTTGCGGCGCAAAGACGTATGGAAACGATCTACGTGGACCGACTATAGTCGGACCGGATCGGCCGTTGTCAATAGCGATAACGCCCTGCTAGTTTCGGCACGGCTCTGGGTAGATAATGCAGTGTGGCGCGAGGATTCGGAGGCGTGGTGGCGAGTAGAATATGGGCGCTGCCATCGCGGCGGTGTGCGACTCGCTGCGGGATTTGTCTATGGGCTCGTGTTTGGTGGCTCCTTGGGTGCCGAAGAGCTGCAGCCGGGTGCCACGATCAATGCCTCTAGGGCCAAGCTGCGTCTGGAACTGACGATGGAGGGTGAGGGGAACTGGGATCTCCATGTCTTTGGAATAGGACTCAACTGGATGCGTTTTTCGCAAGGCATGGCCGTGCCGCTGTTCAGGGATTAAAGCCAGTGTCAAAAAAGGAAGGATATATGCAGATCTTTGTGAAGACCCTGACTGGCAAGACCATTACCCTTGATGTGGAGGGTTCGGACACGATTGAGGGCATCAAGGCCAAGATTCAGGACAAGGAGGGCATCCCGCCCGACCAGCAGCGCCTCATCTTTGCGGGTAAGCAGCTGGAGGACGGTCGCACTCTGAGCGACTACAACATCCAGAAAGAGGCCACGCTTCACTTGGTGCTCTAAGTCCAGTCAATGACGAGGACCTGTATTTGTTGTCCTGGGAAACCGATAAACTCGGGGTCAAGCGTGCTGGACATGGTTCCGTTATGTACGCGCAGAGTGATGGTAGAATCTGGAAAGAGCTCTTGAAGACTGGCTACGATGTCTAGCATGTTGGGAGAATAGAAGTCGGATGGTATTCCAGGGAGATGCGCCGACATGAAATGATGGCTGAATGTTGTATCAGCGCTTCGTGATGCGTGGTTAATAACTTGGGAATAGATGGAGTTCACAATCTCTCTTACTTTCTGTACGCGTTCCTCCTCTTGCTTCTTGGCGTAGAGACCGCGTAACTCGTCGCGAGTGACCTGTCTTGAGGTCATGGTACACAGTACATACAAATGGGTTATAGCATCAAGTTTTTGTGTGTAGTCCTTGTCTAAACACAAAAACATCGCGTTACATAGAATAAATGTCAACCTGGCGCCCAAGTGCAGCAGTCTTGGCAGAAATACAGAGACTAAATCCCGGTGGCATTGTGCCGTACAGCGCACCGTCCGGGCCCGCACCATTGTTGGATCCTGAAGGAAGGGGAGCCCTTGGAAAAGCGGCCAAACCGACGGGCAAAGCTGGTCCTGGCCCGCGAGGGACATATGGAGGCCCGAATAGATTTGGACAAGGCGGAGGAAGGCGCACCAAGCACAGGCGTAAGCGTACTACCCGTAAACGCGGTCGCACACTGGTGAGACGTTCGCCGCCCCAACTAAGGTAATGTGGACAGTCATACTCTTTCTGCTAGTCCTCCTTGGGCTCAACTGGTGGGATTATAGCACGACGGTCCAGGAATATACGATTGCGCAGCCCAAACACGGCGACGAGGTGGCGGCGATTATTGGAGACAAGACCCCGATAGTGGTGGAAATTCCCGTGGCCAAAGACGATGTTGAGGTGGGTCTGGCCGATCTGGAGTCGGCCCGGCGTTGGTGGTGGTTGCCGCTCAGTTGTTACGAGGCCAAAACGGGACTAGCATGGGTCAGTGCGGAGCGTGAGTGGGTCGGCTCGGTAGACGGTGAAAAGACGGTGTGGCTGGTGCATCCGAGGTATCGGCGGTTTTTGCCAGAGGAGCCCGTGGATCCCTGGGCACTAACGAAGGAGACGACACCCTATATTGGCCGGGTCCAGTATATTGAGGTTCTGTTGAAGCCCGGCTGGTGTCTCGGTGTGCCGGCACACTGGGGCTACGCCATGCGGGGTGCCGGTGCTTCCTGGAGAGCAGAGCAGAACTCGCCTGTGTCCTATCTGCGGCAGCTGTTTACACCGAAAACCGAGGAGGACGAATAATGGAATCGCTCGTGCTCGGGCTCTGCACGGACAATGTGGTCACCGTGCTTCATCCGTCATCTACATTTGAATGTAGTAGCAGCAATATCCAGACCGGAACGGTCGCACTCGGTACGTCCTTCTTCGTGCCCGCACCCACACTCGTCACTGGCTATATTACTGCCACTGTAGTCACGGGAACGGTCACTGTGACCCTGAACGGAACGACGATCAATACGCCATATGTTGTGGCACCGACCGCGACCATTCCCTTCACCTTCTTCTCATCCGGAAATGTCATACTGGCTATCGCCGGTGCGACAGGGACTGTCACATATCAGTATCTGACCTAAGGGTTCCGCCGTATATCTTAGGAGATATGTCCGAACCAGAATCAGAGTATGAGACCGACTCCGACGTCACTGCTAGTACCGAGGAGTCCGTATTTCAGGGCGGCGATGGCCAGATGGAGGCCATGGATCACTGGCGGCTCGCCGCTCACGAACTCGTGCCGCCGCCAGGACAGGCTGCCACGTCTCCGCCTTCGGCGGATCATCATGGCGATGAGCCCATACAACCCCGTGGTGGCTTTGAAGAGCGCTCTGAGGTCAATGTGGTCATGGTCTCCAGTCTTGACCGCGACCAACAAGTCTATCCGCTACCGACGCAGCTCCGACTGAATCTGCCCCGTATCTATCGCAACGTGACCCGTATTGACATTATTCAAGTCAAGTTCTTCTGCGGCCTCTATGCCATAGCAGCGGCCCGACGGAATACTACGCTGAAATTCAAGGTCGGAGCTACGACCTATACGATCACGGTGCCAGATGGCACATATTCACTGACTGCGCTCATGAACGAGGTGGCGAGCAGAATGACCAGCGCTGCGGGGAGTCCGTATACGGTGACGTATAACCAGGTCACGGGCCGTATTACTATCACCGGCGCAGCATTCACACTGTTATTCCGATCAGGTCTGCCCGCCTTTTATAAGAAGCCGCCCTATAGCGAGTGGGGACTCGGCTGGGTGCTGGGCTGGAACACGCCCACTGATATCTCTGGGGTGTCTATAACGGCCGACGCATTTCCCCGAATCCAGGACGACTACATCTTCCTCCAATTAAATGAGACCGAGTATATGAATGAGGTGGACCACACGGATGTAGAAACGGGACTAGCACAAAGGTCCACTGGTCAGGTCTCCCATTATTTCGGCAAGCTGCTGCTTAATAACTTCGGCTGCTGGGCCCAGACCTTTATTGAGGCTCCCAAGCGCTTCCAGCCTGTGTTAGGACGCCTGGATCGTCTGAGCTTTACCTGGACAGATCGGCGGGGTAATCCGCTGGTCGGGATGAATGCGGCTTCGTGTGACTGGCACATGACGCTGCGCATCATTGAAATCGTGGATGCGCCGACTGCCGCGTCAACAGTGGGGCTGCCGCTAGAAAACGCCGGCCTTAGGTAGATGGAGGACTTTGCGAAAGCACCGCCAGATACCTCTGGTTGGTATCAGACGCAGTATGGCTGTCTGCGCACAGACCCCACGCTGATCGCCCGATTCTATGCTTTTCCCGATGTGGTGCTGCCGATTGCGCCACTCACGCCGGCCCCCGCCTCGCAGGTGTGCGGCTCTGCCTTGTGCCGGCCGTCCTCAGGACAGCAGGTGAATTGTGTCCAGTATGATACTGCGTGGCCCATGGAACGAGTGGACTCGGCGCCCATCGTGACCGCGTCGCTGAATCATCCGCAGTTCGCCTTTCACACGTGGGGTCCTGCTACTCCCGCCCAGATGGATATGGAGAGCTCTCTGCGCGGCCTGGGCCTACCGATTTCCAAAAATCAGGCAGTGCTGCCACTCAATGGGCCGCTCTTTCAGAGCATGGCTCCGCCACCTGTGACCGGTCTGCCCGAGGGTGTCCAGAATGCATGTAATCCGGTGGCCGCGATGGTTCATGGCCGCGACAGGTATCGTGAGTCTGAGGATGCTGCGGCGTCCGCTGCATCTAGTCGCCTATTCCATAATTCCACGCTGCTGGATACGGCGAAGCTGCGCCCCCGCATGCTTCCGGACCGGGGTCAGGATTATTATAGTTAGCGTAGAGTCGGCGGCTTCATTGGCTGCATAAAATCAAGGGGCAGCGTGATACGAAGCACGCCGGTATCGTTCTTCCGAACAAACGTGATATCCAGACCCTCCATACGTTGACGGAGCGCATCTATATAGGAAGGCGCGCCGCTGACTTCTGTCCAGGTGTTTGACGAGTTTACCAGATAGTATTTACCTGTGAGGAGACTAACATTGTCGCCGCGAAAGCCTGGATACAGATGGGTATGGACGCCGTATTCTATAGTATTTTTTCCGGCGGAGCATGCCGCCATCATATCTTCCTCGATGGTTGTCATTGTCACATGGCGGATGCGGCCCTTTTGTTCTACATAGAGCGGCAGCGTGCCCGCAATGTAGCGCTTCAGTTCCTCGTTGGCTTTTGTGAAGAGTTCATGGACTCGTTCTACCACAGTCGGTTGCGCCGGCTGTGGTGGTGCGACGGCATTTCTGTAACGCTCTTGAAGAATACGAAGCATACTATTGCTAACGTCCCGCATGAGCTGTCATATTTTGCTGACTAAAGTAGATGTGGCGTCTGATACGACGTGTCGTGTATCTGCCGAGCTCACAGGATACACTAGAGGTATGGGGCGTGAATCGGCCTATTCCTGGACTGCGCACAGTGGCGGCGCCGCCGTTTACTGATGCAGATGATCCGTTACGGTCTAGTTGTAGCCTAGTGCTGAAGCTAGGCGACGACTATGTGACGTGGGACAATATGGATGAATTTTTGGGCGTGGCCGAAGCGGCCGGATATACGGTCAGTGGGTTTAACGATCCTTATTCAACGATCATTTTACGATTTACCGTTAAAAAATAGTAGCCTAGTATGTAATGCACGGGTTAGTGCATTTGGTTCTGACTTCTTGTTAAGATTCTTAGGCTTCTTGGGCTTCTTGGTAGTGGTTGGCTTCGTAGTGGTTGGCTTCTTGGACTTCTTGCGTTTGGTTGTGGTAGTTGTGGTTGCTGGCAGCGTTGTAGTTGGCCCAGAAGGAGTTATAATTTTTGCTGTAGCATAAGTAGGATCATTTAGATCTCCAAACCCAGAGAATATGAAATACTCCGTATTTCCTCTAAGTCCTACAAATGTATATGGGTTAGTACCAGTACAGTATATTAGTATATTCCCATCAAAAAGCGTTGGTGTATAATGCGTAGCATCAGGAAACGTAACCGTAAGTTCACTATCTGTGATATTGGTTACAGTAATAATGTAACCATCTAATAGAGTAACAGATCCTAGGGGCGTTGGTTCCTTTGGTGGCTGCGTTGTGGTTGTGGTTGCCTCAGTGGTTGTGGTTGTGGTTGCCTCCGTGGTTGTGGTTGTGGTTGCAGGCTGAGTGGTTGTGGTTGTGGTTGCAGGCTGAGTGGTTGTGGTTGTAGGCTGAGTGGTTGCCTCCGTGGTTGTGGTTGTGGTTGTGGTTATGGTTGTGGTTGTGGTAGTTGGTCCTAGATTTGAAATATTAATAATACCACCCATGCTTGAATGAAATTGACAAACATAATATAAAGTACTAGGAGCATCAAATGGAACAGAAAATGTTAGTACACCAGTCGCTGTACCATTATTAGTTATACCTGTATTATATACGTTATTAGAATTATATGGTCTTTCCACAGTTTGAATCCAGAATGGATGTCCAGATGCATTTACATTAAAATTATATGTAGACCCGCGTAATAAATTTAAGGTTGGATTTGATGAACCATCAATAACATAATTACCAGCTGAATTATTAGTAACAAAATATGTTGTTGGCTGTGTTGTCAATGGCTGCGTGGTTGTTGTGGTTGATGGCTCCATGGTTGTTGCCTGCGTTGTTGTGGTTGTTGGCTGCGTTGTTGTAGTTGCCTGCGTTGTTGTAGTTGCCTGCGTTGTTGTAGTTGCCTGCGTTGTTGTAGTTGCCTGCGTTGTTGTAGTTGCCTGCGTGGTTGTGGTTGCCTGCGTTGTTGTCACTGGCTCCGTGGTTGTTGTGATTGCAGACTCTGAAGGCGTTACCAGAATAAAGCCTCCAGTAATATTGTTATACAAAATCCCCACACTATACGCAGAATTAGCACTAAGTCCTGAAAAGATATATGGATTATTACCAGTAGGGGAAATTTTGGTACCCTCATTATAATCAAGTGTGGGTACAACACTCGGAGTATCAGGCAAAGTCAATGTAAACCCGTTCGACGACAAATTATCAATAAAAACGGTATAAGAATCAGTCAGCATAACACTATTAGGAGGGAATGGAGTTATGACTACAGGCGTAGGACCAGGTGTTACAAATTGTCCTCTATTTAACAGACTACCATCGGTCACATCAAATACTATAGTATATTCTGTACTCGGAGTGAGTCCAATAAATGTAGAATACTGTTCTACAGAGTCCCTAGGGTTCCCACCATAGCCATAAATATCACTACTTTTCACATATGGTTTTGGAAATAGTCGTGGATACCGCATTCTGTCATCGCTCCACGTAATGGTCACTCCATTTTCTGTTATATCTGACGCATATGCAACATAAGTATACCCAGACAGATTAGTTCCCAAAGAACTAATTAGATTTATTGTAGCCGTCGTTACATCAGGGGGTGTAGCCGCGGCAGGGGATGTGTATGTTCCTGTAGTAGTAACGAGTGCAGTACCTACTCTAAAGATAACTGTAAATGTTGTGCCGGGAGGAAGACCAGAAAAGCGTGCTAGGTCAGTATTATAAACACTAGGCCGATATATCTCACCATTTGCATTTAGTGTAGGTTCTGATAATGTTGAATCTTGCCACTTAAGTGATACAGCAGTCCTAGATATATTGGTAGCTTCTACAATATATCCAGTTCCTAGAGTGATATCTACCTTAGTAGGCATTTGGAATACCGCCATTTCTATAAAGGCTATTTATTTTTGAACGCGCGTAGCAAAAAAGAGTAACCTGGCATGCAGTGCGCTACGCTTCTTGGGCTTCTTGGGCCGCCTAGGCTTCCTGCGTCTGTTTTTCTTGGTTGTCGTGGTCGGTTGCGTCGTCGCCTGCGTTGTTGCCTGTGTTGTTGCCTGCGTTGTTGCCTGTGTAGTTACCTGCGTTGTTGCCTGCGTAGTTGTGGTTGTTGTGGATGTAATTGGCGTAGTCGTCGGCTTGGTTGTTGTGGTTGTGGTTGTTGTGGTTGTGGTTGTTTGGTTGATTGTTAATACAAAAGGTATGTTTGAACCGACCGACGTCCATATTTCACCTGTACCAGGAGTCATTATAGGAAACCCTGTAAGATACTGGATGGCAGCACTATCTGACCAACCATTTGATGAGCCACAGTTGTTAGATATTAAGTTTGACTGTGGACGTACCCCAACGATCCCGCCAGCGCCAGGGCCAATAGTTCCCGAATTATAACAATTAGTGATTGTCCCGTTAGGTCCGGCTCCTATAATCCCGCCACCATCTGTGTCTATAGCCCCCGTATTATAACAATTTATGACGGTGTTCATTCCCAAAGGGTCTAATCCCATAATTCCACCAGCGGAAGCACCAATAGTCCCTGTATTATAACAGTTTATCGCGTTTCCTCTAGCCTCATATCCAAAAATCCCGCCACCCGTATATCCAATAGCCGCCGTATTATAACAAAATATGGCAGTTCCGTTAGAATAATTCCCCATAATTCCGCTAGCTCTGAAACCAATAACTCCCGTATTATAACAGTTTGTAGCTGTGCCTCTAGCATTGGGCCCGAAAATCCCACCACCGTGCTTACTAATAGCTCCACTATTAGAACAGCGTATGGCATTCCCGTTAGAACCAGCCCCAAAAATTCCACCACCGTCCTCACCAATTGGCCCCTTATTAGTACAGTTCGTCGCTGTTCCGCCTATACTGGGTCCAAAAAACCATCCTGGACCATCACCTGCTTTTAAGCTACTACCGGAAGAATCCATAACTAGATTATTGACGGCCACATCACAAGGGAACAGGCCATTCCAGTTCGGGTTACTGACTGCAGTAATGGTAAACCCATTGCCATTAAACACGATGTTTGTGCCAGATGTATCGCTACAACTGAACCCTGTAATTAAGTTCAAGTTACGGGTCAGATTATATGTAGTATTCTTCACAAGTATGCCGTTGAACGTAGCATCTACATTGACCTGCGTATTTGCCTGCGTAGTCGCCCGCGTAGTTGCCTGCGTTGTTGGCTGCGTTGTTGCCTGCGTAGTTGTAGTTGCCTGCGTTGTTGCCTGCGTAGTTGTAGTTGCTTGCGTTGTTGTAGTTGCCTGCGTGGTCGCCTGCGTAGTTGTTGTTGCCTGCGTTGTTGGCTGCGTTGTTGCCTGCGTTGTTGTAG
>Ga0214923_10000980_pt1 | contig 41665 bp, 48 predicted proteins | sample LL1510_MetaG_FD_177993 | JGI IMG/M metagenome (GOLD analysis project Ga0214923, IMG submission 177993) | Freshwater microbial communities from Lake Lanier, Atlanta, Georgia, United States - LL-1510 | ecosystem: Environmental > Aquatic > Freshwater > Lake | place: USA: Georgia | collected... | reverse complement strand
TCCCTATTGACCCCGCAGAACATTAAACGCAAGTACACCCTCATCGTGCGGCGGCGGTCCGCGCCACAAACCCGTAAATTAGACGAAAAATTCGTATATACGGAGCCTCACACCGAGCACGAGGGGGTCCAACTTGATGGCCGTTGGTGGCGGTATAAAAAGTCCGCCGACGACTCCGTCCTCCACACAGAGGAGGCCCTAGGAACTTCCGTTAACCAACAAGACGACCCGGAGGAGATTGATCGGCATGGGAATGAAGTTCACCGCGTCCCGTTGGTAGCGCCAACCCCTCGAAGGAAACTCTCCCCCAACGTGGGCAAATCGAGCGACTCCCCGTCGAACTCGCCCGGGATAGAGAGGACCGTGGCGCCCGCGCAAGATATGGTGGCCCGGGCCAGGCAGTCTATTGCCAACCCTAACGATGCGAACACGATCGAGGCGTTCGCCGCATTGTGGCAATAGCCTCGTGGGTGGCCTTGAAATTGTCGTAGCTGAACAACAACATGTGCAACATCTCGGTCGGCATGTCGTAGTGCAACTTGTTCAGTTCTTCGGTCAAATCGACCTCGGCGCACAAGGCACTGATCGCCGTGTGCAGTTGGTCCATGTCGGCCACTGCAAACACCCTCAAGAGACACGCTTGGTACTCCTCGGTGGTAGTGTAGACCACTTGGGCGTCGGCGTCGTACATGAGTAATAGGAGGCAGGCCTATTTTAAAATTATTTGTCTAATATATGGCAAACATGATGTCCCGGTTCCGGAAAGGAACATATAGGTTGTTACATGACGTCGCCGTTAACACCAAGAAGACGTACCGACACCAGATGAACAAGCCTCAAGTCGAAGCACTGAAAACAAAAATCAGGGAAATGTATGAGAAAATTGATAGGGATTCCCACCTATACAGTGATGTACGCATGCCGCCATTGCAGCTCCCCGTGAATCAATCCCATTTTAACCAGGAGTTTACGGACAGGTTGAAAGAATTTGGCTTCGCTCTCTATTCGACCTACATCTTCCAAACGAAGTTTCGAGTTTTGTACAGCACCAACTACACCCTCCTGCAAATGCCCCAACTTACCCCCATATACATACGCTCACGCCATTTCCCGTTTCTTGAAGCGATGATCACCGATTTGAAACTGGTAGCCTGTCCGATATTTGCATATTATAATGTAGATGATATTGTTCCTGCAATATCGGACTCTTTAATTATGGTATATTTGGACCCGGATGTCAGCTATGTTTGCGATAATGACAGACACTTAATCTACATACCGCAATACACGTACGTGTCTAAATCACCAAACGAGGTGTATAAACTAAGCCAAGCCCGTCCCGAGGGGTGGCAAATAAACACTGCATTTGGAAGATTCGATGACCCGCAGCCTAGACCGCCGCTTGGACCGCCGCTTGGACCGCAGCATAGACAACCGCTTGGACCGCAGCCTGGACCGCAGCATAGACAACCGCTTGGACCGCAGCCTGGACATCGACCGCGTGTTCAGGATAGATTCAGTAACACGCTAAACCCCTTTCTTGGCGGCCGTCGCACCCGTCGTGGCGGCAATCATTTCATTGACCTGAAAGAATTAACTAAAAAGGAAGGTATGTTACGACAGTCTCATTTGAAAAAATACAAACGTATAATATATAAATTGTATTGGGTAAATGAGTTACTCCAATTAATCAAATGTGAGCTACTTCATTTACATATGGTACAGGGTGTCTACATTAAGGCACTGGGATATTTAGATATTGCCCAGCCGTATGCCCAATTGTTTAATAACTCGTGCCCTGTCACAAATATCAAAATGGCGGGATTTACAGGATACATAACGGATGAACAACAGAGACACCTCATGCGCCCACCTGAAACCCAACCCACCTGGGGTCAATGGATGTGGAGATTGTTGGTATCGAAACAAGAAGTGGTGGTTAGACAGCGCATGGTCTTCCTCTGCAGGAAGTATATATCGGAGCGGAGAGATACGCTTCAGGTTACCGGTAACCTCATTTTTGCTACTTATAACCAAACTGCGGTGAATGCGACCGCCCGTAAGTTATCCGCCCTTAACTTTGACAATTTATCAACGGATGAACAAGAAGAAATCATAGATTACTTTGAATACATCGATTATCCGGTTACTATAGGTAATCGACATTACAACGCGCTAGATTTTTTAACTACCGTTCTCCGACATGAACTTGATCAAGACTCTATAATCGTCCAACCGTTTGTCGCTATAGAGATAGTCAGGGGTCGTCGAACGCTAGTTCAGACGCTAACACCCGAGCAGATAAAAACCGCGATTGAAGGTCCTCCGGTTCATTATGATTTTGAGGATTATGAACAACTATTACGTGGAATTAAGTAAGACCCTCTCCCAAATTCGGAAATATCACCCATGTGTTTGTAATTTGCCAAAATTTCATTCGTAAACGTATATGAGCGAAACGAATGCAGGGACAATGCCGTTCGCCCTGGGCGGGTTCATCACCGGGCTAGCGATCATGGGCGTCGTAAAGTACAACATGTACAAAAACACGACGGGGCCTGTACCCCCGGTCCTTGACTTGGCCTTCATAGGAGTCATGGGGCTCTTGATGTACGGCATCAACAGCGAGATCATGAAGTCGCGGTGCGGCAGTTCGAACGTGGCGACGGTGGTGACGGCGACGGTGGTGCCGTGGGTGGTCATGTTCGGGCTCATGGTCGCCACCCTCCACTTCTTCCCCGGGTGGAAGCAGCCCTTTTCAAACACGATCGGGTACGCGGCGACCCTGCTGGCGGGCGGGCACCAGGCCATCATCGACGTGGTGGATGACAAAAGCGAAACGTTCAAGTATATTTTAGAGAGCCCTGCCCTCCTCATCAACCAGTTCTCCCTTTTCAACTTTAACGAAACGCTCCCAAAGGTCGCTCCTTCGGCGGACCCTTCGAAAGTTGCCGTGTTTAGGAATATCGTTCTATTGAAAGAGGTGGTGGCGGAAATGGCGTGGTATTTGTTGACGGGGTTCATCATCATCACTACGTCCTACAATATTATATTGAACTACAAGTGCACCATCACCGAGGTCACGCCCCCGCCCCCACAACAAGCGCCCGCTACTCGGGAGTACGAGGTAACGGAGTAAGCAGCTGCAGCGTGCCAGGCGTCATGTGCCGCCCGTAATGAGGCGCCCCCGCGGGGAAACAGATGACGAAGCGAACATCGCCCCGAAGCGTGATGACCGGGGTGGCCCAACGGTCGCCGCGCCAGGGCAAGTAGGTGAAGCCGCGCGGGCCTGGCTCTTCAGGGATTCCTAAAAACTTGATTCGGACGCGCTCGTAGTGGTGCTCCCCTACGTCAAAGGAGACGTGGTCCCCCGTCTTGAGAAGAATGGGCGTGTCGGCCTCGGGCGCGTAGTAGTCGACCGTGTCAAGGCCATGCCACAAGAAACGGGCCATTGGGTTGTGCGTTAGAACGGTAGAGTAAATTTTATAAATTTATAGTAGGCGGGTTCTTCGGCGTCTTCCCCCGCGGCCTAGTAAGTAACGAACAAAAAAGCCTAATTAGCTCAGTGGTAGAGCGCTGGCCTTGTAAGCCAGCGGTCGTGGGTTCGATTCCCACATTAGGCTTGGAAATAACGAGTCGGACAACTCGGTATTTCTGTATGGCGTCTGGATTAAGCGTGGGGTATTAACATGCGTGGCTGCTGGAGTCACCTGATTCAAACATTGAGGTGCCATCTGCGCCAGCACTATTGAAATTGTATACAGCATAATTATTACCGTCGTTTTTTCGGCGCAGGGTAAATACACAGGTTAAATAGTTACTCTTGGCATGCGTGGGCCAGAAGGTGCACGGCAATATAAAATACTTAGAGGTAGCATCAAGGAATGTGGATAAGGGTTTAAGGGCGGTGCCTGTCATGTACGTCCCATCTATCGTGTTATAATTATACGCTACCGAGATAGGGGTGGGGTCAGTCGATTTTCCATAGACCGAACAGGTAAACATGACAATAGGTGAGTTGGAGGAGGAGGAGGGCGTATTCGTTGTTGGTAACGAATAGGTTGATGGTAAATAGGTACTGCCCTCCACCGAAAATATATAACAATCATCGTCCATGAACGGATTCCCTGAGGCTAAACCAATAATAAGGGGGGTCGCAGGGTTTTGTTGAACCAGTATTTGGCACCCGTTCGAGACGAATTTGGTGGCAGACGTGGTATATTTCTCAGAGACCGAAAGAGGCACCTGTTGCCTGCGCTTCTGTCGGCGAAGTTGTTGGGGGGAAAGTTGGGAGGCCATATGTAAACTATACAAATATTATATTTTTTTTTATTATTTTTTTTACCCTAAAAATTGCGCTTGGTGCTTGATCATGCCCTGCAATATTTCCAACGAGTTGAAGAGCATGGTGGCGAACATTCCCGCGCATATCCAGAGCACCGTGGTGTTCCGGGCGAGGATGCCGATCACGAGCAGGGCTACCAGGAGGACGTTGGTCCCGACCAGGAGGATTTCGAGGACTCTCTTCATCTGCATGCTGCGGTCAAAGTCGCGCGCGAGGAACTGGAAAAAGACGAGGCTGTGGGAGCCCGTCGGCTCAAAGTAGTACTCGTAGAAGGGCATGCTGGGGATGTACTTCATCGCCACGTCTACAAAGTGTTGCGGAAAGATGTAGACGAGCGGGATCGGGGACCAGCACTTGAAGCTGTAAAAGGGTTTGAAGCTCAACTTCTCGGGCTCCTTGTGGTTCCACGTCTTGGTCGCCCACATGTCGTTGATCGCGTCGATCAGGGCCTTGTTGTCCGTACTTTCCAGGTACATGCCCCCGCGGGCGAAGCGCATGCCGACCTCGATGATCTTGGTCGCCCGGTACTGGATGTTGAGCGGCCCGGTGTAGCCGCCCATGTGTTTGTCGACCCAGTCGACGACGCTTTCGGGGGGCGTTGATTCGGGGGAAATGAGCTTCCAGACGTCGCTGAAGCCGTTTTGGGCGTCGGAGTAGACGTACGAGAGTTGGTAGACGATCTCGCCGTTGATGAGGACAAAGTCGGTCATCCCCTCCGTGGCGTTGACGAACTCGGACCACATCATGTGGGTCTTCCTGGCGTACTTTTGCAGTTCCTCGGGGGCTCGAATTTTGTAGCAGTCTTTGCTCGAGGCCGAAAGGTGGCCGTACCGCGGTTTGATGAAGAGCGGGTACTCGGCGTCCTTCGGGGCGGCGAGCAGCTCCTCCAAGGTCCCGCACGCCATCCCCTGCGACTTGGCGATGAACAATTTGTCGTAGACAAACTGGTAGCGCGGGTTTTCCTTGAAGGCCTTCAGGTCCAACTTGGGGATGGAGCGGTCCAACCGATGCTTTTGAGCGGCGTAGGGGTTAAATATCCGTAGGGCATTGCAATAAGCTTGGTCGATGGCGCTCAACATATTCTAAGCTAATATATTTTTTAATAATACAAATGGTAGCACGAGTTTACCGTATGAACAATGTACGCGCGCGCGGCCTCATTGTGGTGCATGGATTGAATGGTGCTAGTTTCCCAGCCGCGCCCTTCGTAATCTCCCACTACGTAAAGGTCTCCCGGTTTCCGCCCGACCCGCAACTCCCAATCCGTCAAGATGTACGTGCAAGCGCTCATGCCCTACAGTAGAGGTGCGTGTTTAAATGCCTTTTTTTTTCACTTGCGCCCAAGCATGATGTCCCGGACCAAGTTCACTTGCGCGGTGGCGTAGCTGCTGGTGGCGCGGGCAAGCGTGGGAGGCGTCGCGCACATTTCGACGGACTCGTACATGCCTTCGTCATCCAGGTCGACCGCGATGCTGCGGCACACGCCCTTGTCGTAGCCCTCTTCTTCGTCGTCCTCGTCGGCCTCTTGCTGGGTCGAGCCGCGCTGCATCGTGTGCACGTTGTCGGCTTGGATGGCAAAGTGCCTGCCTCCGTGATGGAAGGCTCCGCGATCCCGGAACCCCATCTTGGCCGTCTCCAAATCGAACACGAACATGGGGATCGCGTCGGGCTCCATGGCCTCTAGGTCGTGGACCAGCACCAGGGCGGTGTCGATGATGGCGCAGGCCCGCGGGAACTCGCCGATCGTGGCGGCGGCCAAAGCGTCGCGCATCGCGGCCTTGGTGACCCGCCGCGCGATGGGCACCACGAGGAGCGGGTTCCGGACGCCGTCGGACGGTCCCACGGGCAGGTCGCACGTGGCCGCCACGGTCTCGGTGGAGCCCGTCTGAAGGTTGACGTACTGCGCCTTTGCGGTGATGCCTTGAGGGGACTCAAAGAGGAAAGAAAAGGTCGCCCCCGCCGACATGTCGGGCACGTAGATGCGAACGCCGCCCTCGACCGGGATCACGTCGGTGGGGGGCATGTCCACGTTGATGATGCGCCCCGTGACGGTGATCGATGTGTTCTGGACCACCGTGCTCATGGTGCTGCCCAGGCAGGTCGCGATCGCGTCGGTGAGGCCGTCGGGGCGGGGCACGTAGGTGTACATGCCCTTCGTGGCGTTTGCCAGCTCGGAGAGGAAGCCGCTGTCATGGTCGACCCCGAAGCCGAACGTGTTGACGGGAGCCTTCACCATGGGCGCCATGATGGCGATGAGGGTCGCCACGTCCCTCACGCCCGTGCTGGGGAGTCCGTCGGTCAAAAGCCACACGGACCGAGAGCGCCCCTCGTCGGGGAGGATCGAGAGTTGTTCGGCGGCCCGGAAGAGCCCACCCGAAAGGTTGGTCTCGCCCTCGGCCCTGAACTGGTCGACCATCGCCTTGACCGCGGCAATGTCCGGCACCCCCATTTGGTAGACGGTCTTCACGTCCGTGTTGAAGGTGGTGATGGAGATCCGGTACTTGCCCGGGAACATCGCCTCAAGGACGTCGAGCAGCCGATGGATGGTGGCCTTGAGCTTCTGGATTTTCTCCCCGTCCATGGAGCCGCTGAGGTCGAGCACGAGGGCGATGTCGACGGGGTTGCACTCGGTCACGGCATCGGCGCACTTGATGGTCGCGCACATGAGAGCGATGCCGTTCTCCGGGTAGCTGTTGAACTCCGGCGTGAGGGTGATGGAGAGGGTTGGCTCCGCGGCAAGCTCGGGCATGGTCTCAAGCTCGGGCATGGTGGTCTCAAGCTCGGCCATGGTGGAGTTGGTTTTTGGAAGGTTGTGTTAGACTGTAGGAATGAATTCCCAATTTAGATCTAGGCAAATTTTCTTCCAAATTTCATCCTGTTCTATCCGCTTCTCTCGATCCTTGAGCATCGGGAAGCAGCTCAAGAATTGGGTCTCGTCGATGATCTCGCACAGCTTGTAGATGGTGTAGTAGTAGTTTAAAAAGTTGACCCTTTCCGGGGGGCAGTATTTAGCGTAAGGGCGCTGTATTTCAATAAAAAGGTTGCATAACTTATCTTCGATCTCGGGGGGCATCACGGGGGGTTTGATCCCCAGTTTGTACTTGATGTAGGGGATGTGCTCGTAGTACTTGTTGTAGCCGAACTTTTTCAGGATTTCCTTCGTCTTCTTGTTGGTCATGGTGGCGATGTCGATCCGCTCCTTTTTGATCTGGGCCAGGATGTTCTGCAGGATGTCGTCGGGGATTTGGGTGCACTCCTTGGCCTGGAACTGGGCGAGGATCTCTCGGAAGTGGTTGATCCGCTTGTAGGCGTAGAAACACACTTCTTTAGGGGGGTCCTTGTAGGACGGCTTCTCGTGTTCGACGAGGTAGGTGTGCTGCACGCCGCAGAGGGGGTTGTTGCAGATGAGCTTGCCCTCAAAGTCTAGGGGGATGTACTCGCCCTTTCGGCAGGTGGTGCAGAGGGCGGAGACCTCCGCGGGGGGCATGATGGTGCTGTCCACGTTCATGATGTAGGCGTTGGCGTGCGAGACCATGGATTGTTTGGTGTCGGGCCCCATATTGAAAAAGGTGTGGAGCACCTTGACGTTGGCGGTGCTGCCCTCGGATATCTTTTGTTTCTCTTCAAAGTACCCGAAGAGGTGTTGGCTGTTGTTCAAAAAGTACTGCTTCTTTCGAACGGAGAGGTCGGCGAGGGAGCGTTGGACGCTCTTAATCTCGTCCTTTAAGGCGAAATGTTCGGACATGGGCATCTTCTGCTTCAGTTGGGCCTTGAGGTCGGCGAGCCTGCTTTGGAGTTTAGGGATCGTTTTCTCCTCGTCGTCCTTGAAGCGGCGGAGGAAATCGTGGTGGCGGATGTCGACCGTGCAGGGAATGTCCAAATGTTTGCACTTTATCAAAGGCATAGGAGTTTGTAGAATATTGGTACCTCGATTTTAATATATAAAAAATTACTGTTTTTTTTAAAATTTTTTTTCTTTAGCGATATTATAAAATGGGAGGCGGTCTGATGCAATTGGTTGCTTATGGTGCCCAGGACGTCTACCTTACGGGCAACCCTCAAATTACTTTCTGGAAGGTGACCTACCGCCGCTACACCAACTTCGCGATGGAGGCCATCGAGCAGACCTTCAACGGCCAGGCCGACTTTGGCCGCCGCGTGACCTGCACCATCTCGCGCAACGGCGACTTGTGCCACTCGACCATCCTTCAAGTGACCCTCCCGGAGATCAACCAGGCGATGGCCAACGGCAGCTCGTCCGCCACCCAGGAGAACGGCGTGTTCGCCCGCTGGCTCGACTTCCCCGGCGAGCAGCTCATCTCGCAGGTCGAGGTGGAGATCGGCGGCCAGCGCATCGACCGCCACTATGGCGACTGGATGCACATCTGGAACCAGCTGACCATGACGGCGGCCCAGGAGAAGTCGTACTACACCATGGTGGGCAACACCACCCAGCTGACCTACATCACGGACCCCTCGTTCTCCAACGTGGACGGCCCCTGCGTGTCCTCGGCGCCCCGCCAGATCTGCGCGCCCCGCAACGCGCTGCCGGAGTCCACCCTCTACGTGCCCATGCAGTTCTGGTTCTGCCGCAACCCGGGCCTCGCCCTCCCGCTCATCGCCCTCCAGTACCACGAGGTGCGCGTAAACATCGACCTCCGCCCGATCGACGAGGTGCTCTGGGCGGCGAGCTCGCTGAACTGCACGTCGGGCTCGTCGGTCAAGGTCACCGCGGCCTACAACCAGTCGCTCGTCGCGGCCTCGCTCTACGTGAACTACATCTTCCTCGACACGGACGAGCGCCGCCGCATGGCGCAGAACCCGCACGAGTACCTCATCGAGCAGCTCCAGTTCACGGGCGACGAGTCGGTGGGCTCCTCCTCGAACAAGATCAAGCTCAACTTCAACCACCCGGTGAAGGAGCTCATCTGGGTGGTCCAGCCCGACCAGAACGTCGACTACTGCTCGTCCTTCGACTGCAACTCGACCCTCTACCGCGCCCTCGGCGCGCAGCCCTTCAACTACACGGACGCCATCGACGCGCTCCCCAACGCCATCCACGCCTTCGGCGGCCCCAACTCGGTGGCCGCGAACGGCTACGACGGCGTCAACACCTCCTTCATCGACGCCTCGGGCCTCTTCCAGGCCGCGGGCGCCATGGACGGCTCCGGTGCCACCTTCAACCAGATGTGGAACGTGCCCGCCTACGACGTCTCCACGGGCGCCCCGGGCCCGAACTTCCAGCTGCCCAACCAGAACATCCCCGGGGTGAGCTCCTACCCGTCGACCAACGAGTCGTACGTGTCGGACGCGGGCACCTTCGTGCTCGCCGAGACGGCGCTCCCCATGCACTGCTGGGGCGACAACCCGGTGGTGACGGGCAAGCTCCAGCTCAACGGCCAGGACCGCTTCTCGGAGCGCGAGGGCAGCTACTTCGACGTGGTGCAGCCCTTCTTCCACCACCACCGCTCCCCCGACACGGGCATCAACTGCTACTCCTTCGCCCTCAAGCCCGAGGAGCACCAGCCGTCGGGCACCTGCAACTTCTCCCGCATTGACAACGCCACCCTCCAGCTGGTGCTGTCCAACGCGACGGTGGAGGGCACCAAGACCGCCAAGGTGCGCGTCTACGCCACCAACTACAACGTGCTCCGCATCATGTCCGGCATGGGCGGCCTCGCGTATTCCAACTAAACATATTAAACAAACGGGGCGGTACTCAATAAAAATGGGGGTCAAACATTTGAACCAGTACCTGCGGAAGAACTGCGTGCGGGGCATCCGCTACACCACGGTGGAGGCCCTTCGCGGGAAACATGTAGTCGTCGACGCTTACAACTACATGTACAAGTTCAAAATGTCCTCGCTGGAGGAGCAACTCCAAAAATTCATCAACCTCTTTCTCTCCAACCGCGTCGGGCTGACCTTTGTCTTCGACGGCAAGCCCCCGCACCACAAGCTCGGGGAGCTGGAGCGCCGCCGTGTCCGGAAGAGGGCGGCCCGCACGGCCCTCCTGACCGAGACGAACCACGCCCGCATCGAAAAGTTGAAGCGAAAGTGCGTCTGCATCACCCCCGAGGACGTCCGCGCGGTCAAGGCCCTCTTGACGGCCCACGCCGTCCCCTTCCTCACCGCCGTGGGCGAGTCCGACGAGCTCTGCGCCCGCCTGGTCAACGACGGGCGGGCCGACGCCTGCCTGAGCGACGACATGGACATGCTCGTGCACGGCTGCCCCTGGGTCCTCCGCAACCTGAACCTCTACACCGAGGCCGTCACCTCGTACAGCCTCGACATCATCCTCGAGTTCCTCAAGGTCTCGCGCGACGATTTCAAAAAGATTTGCGTGGTGGCGGGCACCGACTATTACCGCTCCTCGCTGCCCCTGCCGCTCCTCTTCGCCCTCTACGCCGAGTACCAGAAGGACGGCGCCCCCTGCTTCTTGACGTGGGTCGCCGACAAGAAGGGCCTCGACGGCCCCCGACTGCAGGACACGTTCAACCTTTTTTGCGGTTTAAATTAACGAAAAGGATTCCCACCCATCAAATATGGACAACAACGGCATCGCCAACCTACTGAACACCCCCGTGAACTCGCCCCAAGAGTCGCTCAACGCGCTGGTCTCCTTCCTCACCCTCGCCCACCACCGGGGCGCCTTTAGCCTCGAAGAGGCGGCCAAAATCCACGAGTGCATCCAAGTTTTCCGGCAAAACAATCAAGTCCTCAAAGAATGACTTAAATATAATTAGCCTATAGCCACCTATATGTTTACCCACTGGGATGACAAGGGCGTCAACTTGCGGATGGAGTTACTCCGAGGGATTTACGGCTCCGGCTTTGAAGAACCGAGCCCGATTCAACGGCAAGCGATCCCCCTCATCCTCTCGGGCAGGGACCTGCTCGCCCAAGCGCAGTCGGGGACGGGCAAGACCGGGGCCTTTTGCATCGGCGTGCTCCAGAAGCTCACCCTCTCCGGGCCCGAGGCCATCATCCTCTCGCCCACCCGCGAACTCGCCATCCAAACGAAGGAAGTGTTCGACAAATTGGGCAGCGCCATGGGCGCCCGCTCCAAACTCTTGATCGGCGGCAGCCCCATCGACCACGACCTCTCCGACGTTCGGCGCAACAAGTACCACGCCCTCATCGGCTGCCCCGGGCGCGTCTGCGACTTTCTGAACAACCGCGTCATCACCGCCACGGACATTAAAATGATCGTCCTCGACGAGGCCGACGAAATCCTCTCGCAGGGCTTCCAGGACCAAGTCCAGGCCATCTTCAAGTTCATGTCCGAGGCCGCCCAAGTCCTCATGTTCAGCGCCACCGTCTCCGAGTCCCTCAAGGAGATCATGCACAAGATCATGAACAACCCCGAACAAATTTTAGTCGACTCTACGATGTTGACCCTCGAGGGCATCTCGCAGCACTACGTCATGGTCCAGCACGACCGCGACAAGTTCGAAGTCCTCAAGGACCTCTACGCGGGCCTCACGGTGTCCCAGTCCATCATCTACTGCAACTCCGTGAAGCGCGTGCACGACCTCTACACCTCCATGAAGTCCGAGGGCTACCCCGTCTGCTGCATCCACGGCGAGATGGACCGCACCGCCCGCACCGAGGCCTACAACGAGTTCAAATCCGGCAAGTACCGAATGTTAATATCGAGCGACATCACCGCCCGAGGTATTGACATTCAACAGGTGAGCGTGGTGATCAACTTCGACATCCCCAAGGTCGTCGAGACCTACCTGCACCGCATCGGGCGGTCCGGGCGGTGGGGGCGGAAGGGCATGGGCATCAACTTCGTCACCACCTACGACGTGGACAAGATGAAAGCGATCGAAAAGTACTACAGCACCGAAATCACCGAGTTCAAACAGCTGGGCTAACGCCGACGGCTCCGGAACTTTTTCTTACGGTCGACGCGGTTGCTCAGCAGTTTCCGCAAGCCTAAAAACGCAAACGGAAGCGCCATCAGTAAAGCATTCCCGCCCTTTCGCGACTTTCTCGTTCTCGCCATACACTACGGCGACATTTTTTTTTTAAAATAAGGAGTTGGGGTCCGGTACCACTTCCTTATTTTTAGCTTCCGTGTCTGCCTAAACATTACCCGCCTCATATTTTAAAAAAATATATTTTTTAAGTTTATGTCGTTCCCTCCAAGTGGATACCCTATCTCGTATTCAGCAATTGCATATGACACCATGACTTTTTGTAGCGCCCTAGGCGGGTACTACGGGGCGTTAGGCGGAACACCGAGTTCTAGTGGTACAACTGTAAGAACATCGTCAACAGAAATAACAGGTGAACTTTCCAGTTTACAAGGATACATAGACAATACCGTAACTCCTGCATTAAACACGGTATCGCCAACTGTGTTTCCAGGCGGTAAGGTGACCTACAGTGATCAAAGTACATATTACACCGTACAGAGTGGGCAAAGTGGTAGAATTACATTTGATTCTAGCGACGCACGAGCAAAATTTTTCGTAGTTTTACTTCCAGTAACCGGATCAACTGTTGATTTACAACATTTTTATATTAAAAAGGCAGGTAACGTTCAAAGTTATAACATTTATATTATTGGTGATGTCGATCTCATATTAAAAGGCAACGGCAATTATATTGGAAACTTCATAACCAATAGTATCGTCGTCAGTTCGTATGCAAACATTGAAGGATCGGCTAGTTGTTTACAGGGAAAAATGGAAAACTTAAACATACAGATTGGTGTTCCTAGGTATGTGTCGAAATATGCAGTACTTTCGAGTGGTTTAATTAATATGAATATAGATGGGGGATATTATGGATATGGTTATACTCAGAGTAATATAACAGGTAATTCAATTTTAGTTGACATTCCTACTGTCCAAGCCGAATTAACTAATGTTCAATATTTCCACGATCAATATATTTCGTTTTTAAGTGATGCTAGCAGATATTCGCTCAGTAACACTCTTATTAGTTCTTCGAGCATGGATATATTTCCGATTCAATATGGATATTATTATTCGATAAACATCAGCGGAATGACTCCTATAACTTTGACTTTTCTTTACCCTAATAATACCGAAAATGTATATTATTTTTACAACCCTACCAGCACTTCCTCGAAGTTGGACCTTTCTAGAATCACCTTCGTAAACATGGATTATATTAATCCCCATAATATTTATTTTGTAAGCGACACCGACATATACTTAGGGAGTACCACATATCAAGGCACGTTTATAAGCTTAACAACCATGGTACCTACTCCCGATTTCGATGATAGACCTACAGTAAACGGTTCATTATTTAATTTAGGCAATAACAACATAGCTCAAATTAATGTAAACTTTACGACCGTCTGTTTCATGGAGGGCGCCAAAATCCTCACCGACCAATGGTATGTGCCCGTTGAAGAGTTGAAAGAGGGAGACATGGTCATGACCTTTGGCGAGTTGGTGGACAACCAATGCGTGTCGGACCACGTTCCTATGAAAATAGTGCGCATGCAGAAACACGTGCGAAAGGCGTCCGCCAAAACATCACCGATCGTCTTCACGAAAAACGTTTTCGGGATCAACTCCCCCTTCGAGAACCTATACGTCTCCCCCAACCACGGCATGATCGACCGGAAAGGTAGACTGACCCCTGCTAAAAAGTTCATCAACCACATCAGCATCTTTCAGGACCCGACGATTGAAACCATCACCTATTACCACATTGAATTGGAGAAGCATTGCACCGTGATGGCCAACGGCGTACTCACCGAGACCTATACCCAACCTCTCAAACGAACGGGTTGAGCTCCAGCGTCTTGTGGGGGCACTTGTACACTTGAATTTAATTCTAATTTAACTTCTAATGGACTTTCCGAGCATCACGGTCCCCGCGGGGACGATCCTGTATTCGGGGTCGACCGACAAGACCAGTCGGTGCCCGCTCGTCTACAAGTACAGGGGGCAAAACGGGCGCATCGGCACCCTCATGTACTTGACCTCGGATGAAACCGCGGCAGAGGGCTACGCCTTGTGCCAACGGGGCACGACTGGGTGGGTGAAACGGTACAAGGTGGCCGCCGACTTGGAGCTGGCCGACGTGTCGGCCGATCAGCTCCACTACGAGTGGGACGAGGTCCTAGACTCCTTTTGCAAGGGGGGAAACGGCTACTACCTGAATTGGGGCAACGCGGTGGAGTATGCGATCTGCCAGCCGTCCAAGTTCCTGAAATTGGTCGAAGCGAAACGGTGCATCGGCAACGGGAAGTTCACTGCGTACACTTGTAAATTGGTGAACGGGCGGCGTACCCGAAAAGGAATTTAGAATTAACGGAAAAACATGACAAATGTACTATCTCGTTGCGACGTCGCTCCTCTTTCAAATCCCCGCAATCTACGCCTACCGCCACGGCGCCTACTCTTGGGGGCACCGCCTCGTTCATCACGTCGGCCTTGTCCATCAACTATTGGCGCCACCCCGGTCATTCATGGAGAAGAACGGTGGACGTTTACTGGGCGTGGTCGGCGGGGTGCTGCTTTTTCGTCTACGGGTGCAACACGTCGGTCGTGTTTAGCGTGCACAGCCTCGCCTGGATGCTCTGGTGTTACCACCAATCCCGCATCCACCAACCCCGATGGTACCTTTACCACATGGCGTTTCACGCGTTGGCGGCCCTAAACCAGGTCGCCGTCATTCACTTTCAAAAGAACGGTTTCAGCTCCAGCGTCTTGTCGTAGGCGACGGTGTTGACCGGGGTCGCCAGGGGCACCACCAGCGTGCTCGCGTCCTTCAGGTAGGTCAAGTACCCCTTGGCCTCCGAGTATATTTTAGGCACGCAGTAATTCAAGACCAAATCGTTCAACCGCTGGATCTGGCCCGTCAGGTTGTCCGGGGAGTTCGTCGAGTACTGCAGGTAGATGCCGCGCATGACGATCTTGAGGTCGTCGGGCGACTGTTGGCCGATGACGTACTTCCCCTGCGACATCCGGTGCACCCCCGCCCGAAGACCGTTCTGCAAAATTTGTTGGTTGGAGCTAGAGAAGAAGGCGACCGAGAGCGGCGTGTCGGTCCAGTTGCCCTGCATGGCCTCCTTGTAAGAGGCCGTGTTTTGGACGGGGCGGTCGTAAAGGGACATGGGGTTCGGCGGCTGGAGGATATGGACCCGACCGTTCATACCCAATGAACCGAAAAAAAAAATGTCCCCCGATTATATGTACCCCTTAGAAAGGACCATATTAATCGTGGCCGTGTTGGCGCTCATCGTGTCATTGACCTTTGTCGGCATCGTGCTCTCCAAGACGTCCAACTACTCACCCCTGCCGACCCCGAGCTGCCCCGACTTTTGGTACAACACCTACTACCCTGACTGCCGCCAGTCCCTTTACGGCTGCTGCAGCGACCAGAAGACGGCCAAGACTGACGCCTCGGGCTCCAACTGCGGCGTCCCCTGCAGCTCCTCGACTTTCGGCTGCTGCAGCGACGGCTTCACGTCCATGGTCGACGCATCCGGGTCGAATTGTGCCGTAGCCGAGGCGAAATGCTACAACACCCACAATCTAGGGGACACGAGCATCTCCGGGTGCATGTCCCAAGACTTTACCACCGACGACTACACGGGCACGGCGGGGCTCTGCAACAAGCAGACGTGGGCGAAGCAGTGCCAGGTCTCGTGGGACGGCGTCACCAACGTCCCCTCATCGTGTTAACGGGCGCGTGAAGACGACGTCGCCGCTGATGCAGATCGCCGCGTTGTTCTTCACAATCGCCTGCACGTGGAACGCCCGGTGCTCGCAGTCCTCGTGGTACCCGTTGACCCCGGGCGGGCTCGGGTAGATCTTCATGACCAGCGGCGAGTGGCTGGCCTTCATGTGGGCCGTCATCAAGTGCGGCGGGATCAGCCGAAGGTTCACCGTCCCGTCGTACTTGCAATTTTTGAACTTACTCAACCGATAGATGGCGAAGCCGTTGAACGCCGAGATGCAGCGGGTCAACTCGTTCCGTCGACTGCGCAGCAGGGCCGTCACGTACTGCTGGATGGCGGCGTACTGCTGGACGCTGTTGTTGAAGTGGTTGTAGCTGTAGTTGTAGGGGTGGATCGACAAGCCCCAAATGTCGTAGTAGACCGGGGAGGTCATGAAACTCAAGGCGTCCCATGCCGGGTTGCGAAGGTGCTTCCGGACCACGTCCAGGTTCATTTGTTTGCAGTTCACGTCGTCGCAATCCATCATGATCATGTACTCGTAGCTCGGGTACTTGGCAGCGATGATGTTCAGGCACTCGTTCCGCGCCTTGGCGATGCGGTGCGTTCGGTACGGCAACAGGGGCTCTTTGTTCTCGTACACGATAATGTTCGGGTGTTTGTTCCTGAAACGGTGCAGGATTTGCAACGAATTGTCGACCGAGTTGTCGTACGAAATGATAATAACGAACTCGTCGAACACTTTACCTAAAGCCATCATGTTGTTCAGGACGCCCGTCAAATATCGCCCGCAATTTCGTACAGGCCCGCAGATGGCAACTTTCATCGTATTATATTATACATGATTTTTTATTTTGCGTATGGTCACAATACGAACACCGCCGTCATGAAGCAGCGTATCCCCGACGCGGTCTATGTAGGCGTCGCCACCTTGCCCCACTACAAAATGGTGATGCGGCAGTTCGCCGACCTCGAAAAGGGCCAAGGCGCCAAAGGCGTCCTATGGAAAATTTCAAAATCCGATCTTTCTACCTTGGACCAGTATGAAAAGTTGTACGAGCACCGTCGGGTCCGCGTCTACCTCAACGGAACGTCGCACCTGGCCTACGCCTACTTCATGCTGCCCTGCGAGGCCTGGCACCGCCCTCCCTCGGCGGTCTACGTGCGCCACGTGCGGAAGGGTTACGCCGAACACGGCCTCATATGAACCGCTTCTCGTTGAAGGCCACGTACTCTACCAAGAAGAAATGAATCGTGGTAGCGATGTGGCAGATCGGCGTCCACTCCAGCAACATGTCCGAATTAACCGCCTGAACCAGCGAGTCGAACGGCGCCGCCCCTTTCCATCTAGGCGCGTGGAACGGGTACTGCTCCGGGAACGTCAGCGTGAACTCGCTGTACTGGGCGAGCCCCACGTAGTGGACGATAATGTCGTAGACGTCCGACGGCAACGCCCACGGAATCACCGGGGCCTCCTCTTTAAAGTAGACACACTCGAGCACCAACTCCAACGGCGCCGTCTGCCGCCACGACGTGCAGACGTTCGGCAACCTGTACGGCGCCTCGAACTGCTGCGCCAAATGCCCGACCTGCGTCCTCACGTAGGAGGCCATTTCAGCAGACAAATGATCGAGTGGGTCAAATACTCCAAGTGGTAGATCGGGCGGTAGTTGTTGTTGTAGTATTGCATGAATTTAACACACGTCTCTAACAGCGCGACATTCTGCTTTTCACTTAGCGTTGGTTGAAGAATTTGAATCATCTCCCAAATCACCTGATCTATCACGAGCCCCTTGATGCACCAATCGTACAACTCCTCCCTTATCAAATTCGGGGTGGGCGGCTCTTTCAACAGCTCGGCGAACCGCTCCCCGTACGACGCCTCCCGTTTGAGGGGCAGCACGTGGCCCGAGGGCTGAGGGATGCCCACGATGCGGCACCGACCACTTATATTCGAGGGAATGAAAGAAACGGCGTCGGTCAAGATAAAGTACTTGATGCTCCCCTGCATGTACGTGTGGAACACGTCGAGCAGGTCGGAGTTGATGTGCTGAAAGTTCTTGCAGAGGATGATGCGGATACCTTTGACCGCCGAAATGTCCTGGACATGCGTGAAAATGTCGTTCCACAGCTGCCGCGGCGAGCACCCGAGCATTTGAAGGTCCACCTCCACGTGGACGTCGCTCATTTTCAGAGGAATGTCTTCCCCGTCGTAAGGGACCAGAAGACGTTTCGCGTACTTTAAATTAGACTTGCTGTAGGCCGCCAACTTCCGCAACGCCTGCGTGTACTTGCCCACCCCGCTAGGCCCGTAGAAGATGGTGTTCTCAAACTGTTTGGGGAAAGGCAACGCCTCGAGAAACGGGTGCCGCGTAGGGCCTGTGATGTCGTACCGCAGATCCATTTTGTTTATGTGCCTTCACTGTTTCTAATATTTCTCTTTACACCTTTGCACATTTAAAACGCCGATTTTTTAAATAAATACACATACAAGTTCTATATTACTTGACTGAAGACTTCCCATCCGATTTACATAATCTGATAATTTAGTATCATGTGACCAATAAGGGTCTGATATATTATATTTATCTAAATTTCCAGGTTGAAATTTAAATATTTCAACCCTCTTATTTTTTTCAACAAGTCCATTTGTTGTCATAGTTTGAATAATTTGTCCTATAGTTCTATTTGGTTCATAAAGTTCCATATAATGTGGTCCTTTACCAGGAATACCAATAATTCCATGCCAATAAACGAGTGTCTTAGACATTATGTATATATGTTAATGGTGCTTTAAATATATTTTCAATTTTTTTTATTCGGCATTTTAAATGTGCAAAGGTGTAAAACTCTTAAAGGTTAAGTCCACTGTAGCATTGAAATGTTTAAAACGCCTTATCAAGGAAAACACCAAAGTTTTGGCCGTTACTCGTGTATCGAATGCGCCAATACATGGAGTTCCGCGTATTCTTGGGCAAACACCCCTCAACAGTGCCAACATTGTAACGTCGACGTGTACCCGCACAGACAGTACAAATTAAAACCTACCACCCGTCCAAAACAAAAGACCCACCTTCAACATTTGTGTGGGAAATGCAAACATACAGACGCGTGCAACACTTTTTCATCGCCCATTGGGCTTTCGGAGAGAACGTCTTAAATTTTAAATTGATCTTGAATTGTATGTACCCGTTTTGCAGAGATTGCATTTACCAAAAACTAAAGTGGCTGCAGCCGCACTGTGAGCGGACCCACCTCCCCACCAAGCAATCGCGCCAAAACCCAGCCTTGTGCAGCGAAGAGGCGACCCATTTCTCCCCCAAGTTTTCAAAACTTAAATCGCCTCGAACTCGGCCATGATTCCTGGAATATTTTGAGAGTGCGCGATACCTCCGAGATACTTTTTAAGCGTTTCGATTAGCTCGACGCATTTTCCGTGACCGAACGACCCATCGGCATATTGACTCTTCATTAACGTCTTCAACCGACGTTTGATAACACAACAGAAATCAGCTTGATGCCATCCTTTAGAATATTTGTACGACGTGTTCCGTTCCCGTCCGTGGCACCATGCATATGAAAGAAACTCGACTTCTGGAAGTTCGCCCTTTTCCACAAGTAAATACTTGAAGTAAATAGCTTTTTTGTTGGCACGTGCTTTATGAACAGTGGTGTCAGGAGGAAACGTTTCAGGAGGAAACTCACGCTCCATCCTCTTGATGGCTTCGATGTGACCTTGGTTAGCGGCTTTCTCGAGCCACGATACCTTGATGTGCCAAAAACGGTCGAAGATGCATTGCTGTCCAAGCATAAAGTACAAGTAGTACTGTGCGTCGGCGATACACCAGTTCGCAGCTTGCTGTACCAGCTCCAGGGGGATGGAGGTGTCGCAGGGGTCCGGGTACTTGGCGTACGCCTCTTCCCACTTCATTTTAATCGTTGGAACTGGCTCGTCATCTTCGCTCTCCGAAAAGCGGCCTTCAATTTCAGATATCGACTGACTTTGTTTTTTGAGAAGCTGGTATACTGAAGTAAATTGTTCAGCAATCTCTTCTTTGAGTTTATCGTGAGCCCCTGATAGGTCGCGTTCCAAGCGTTGAATGTGCTTGCCACGGTCCGAGAGCATCCTCTTAATATAATCGATTGACCCTCGGAGCTCATCGAAACTCGAAAACGTGTCACTTCGAAACTTTTCAAGGGCCGTTTGGAAACGAGCTTCTTGGTCGAGCATTTCTTTGACCCCGACAGTGCGGCCATGGATGATCGCCGAGGCGAGTTTCTTCATGAATGGTTTGTGCATACCTGAAAGGATTGCATCGGGGTCACGGCGGATAAGGTCGATGACCTCGCGCTCTTCTTCCGGGCTTGAAAAGAAATCGCGCGAGGCATCGAGGATTTTCTCGAACTCGTTCATGTTGTGAGTGAGTTGAAAGAAGGTCCTAAATTTTAAATTTCAAATGGGGGGTCTCGTGGGTAACTTAAAGGTAAATTACTAGTTTCATGCATGCAAAGAACTCTATCAGTGATTGGAGTGAACCTATCCACTCTATGCCTACCCCAAGCTGCTGTCGCAAGTCCTCCTTTGTGTGTAAATTGCCGTTTTTTCAAGGGAGGACTTGTGATGAAGGAATATGGAAAATGCGGCAAGTTCCCCAAAGACGATGAACCTCCTTATTTTTTAGTGAATGGAAAGACACAACCTAAATTCCAGGACTACCATTATTGTGCTACAGCAAGAAGTTTTGACAGTATGTGCGGTCCTCAAGGGAAATTATTTGAATCAAAATAAGTTTTTATTGACTGCCGTGGGCAAGCCGTGCCCGAATAAAATCATGTACATCAATATCGCCGCAGCCAACAAGATACTTCGGTTTTCAGCAACCGCTTGACGCTGCCCCAGTACATAAACCATAAGGAGGTACAACAGAACACCGATTACAAGAGCGTGCAATACCATCATTCGACCGCTTTCCATAAATCTGCAAAATATAAAAAAAATCGGCTTTTTACAGCTCAAATCAACACGTCCCACGCCGTCTCGTCGTAGCCCTGCCACCCATCGAAAAAGAGGTAAGTGACGCTCGTCAACGCCTTCGGCAGCTCGGCGCGGCCCTCTTGCATACTCCGCAGAAGACACTCCAACATCTTGTACCGCTCCAACAGCGGCGCGTCGCCTCCCTTGTACCCGTCTGGGTTGAATCGAACGAAGTACACGGGGAGTCCTCCAAACGACTGGCCGATGTTCACCATCCGGGTCTGTTCGCAGTGGCAGGGATTGCCTTTGTGCTGATCTTCATCACACTCTACAAGGACAATCTTGTCGCCCATGTCCAGCACCCTGTCCGGGCGCTCCTTGCCACACTCGCCGCCTTCCACGATACGATCGGTGACCCCGTGGAACCCATGCGCGTCCAAGTACGCCATCAGGGCATTCTGCTTTTGGAGACGCCCATTCTTGAACGATTCTGGATCGCAAAACTCGCACAAAGAGTTAGAGTTCAATAAACAAGACAATTGACAACTTACGCAACGGGCTTCCACCATGTTGACTTCTCCCTCGTGCTTGTGCTTCTCGCAATGGTAGAGCTTGCCGTCGCGCCCGTAGAAGGCTGGCTCCTTGCAGCCGACGCACTTTTTCGTTGGACGAAACATCATTCCTGGTTCCTTGTGTTCTGCACATGCGGTCGCTTGGTGCCCGGGCTTGCCGTAGGTTGGTTGTTGTTTACTACACCCTGGGTGCGTACACGTCTTGCTCTTGACATCGACCATCTCGGGAGTTTTGTGTTTAGCACAGCACGTCGCCTTTCCACCAGGCAGCCCGTAGACTGGCCGTGTAGGGCAATGAGTGCACGTCTTGCTCTTGACATCGACCATCTCAGGAGTTTTGTGTTTAGCACAGCACGTTGCCTCCCCACCAGGTTTCCCGTAGGTTGGCCGTGTAGGGCAATGAGTGCACGTCTTGCTCTTGACATCGACCATCTCGGGAGTTTTGTGTTTAGCACAGCACGTTGCCTCCCCACCAGGTTTCCCGTAGGCTGGTTGTTTAGGGCAGTGCGTACACGTCTTGCTCTTGACATCGACCATCTCGGGAGTTTTGTGTTTAGCACAGCACGTTGCCTCCCCACCAGGTTTCCCGTAGGTTGGCCGTGTAGGGCAGTGCGTACACGTCTTGCTCAGCACATTAACCATCTCGGGCGATTTGTGGAGGACGCAGCACATCGCCTTTCCACCAGGCAGCCCGTAGACTGGCCGTGTAGGGCAATGAGTGCACGTCTTGCTCTTGACATTGACCATCTCAGGAGTTTTGTGTTTAGCACAGCACGTTGCCTCCCCACCAGGCAGCCCGTAGTTTGGTATGGTAGGGCAGTGAGTACACGTCTTGCTCTTGACATTGACCATCTCAGGAGTTTTGTGTTTAGCACAGCACGTTGCCTCCCCACCAGGTTTCCCGTAGTTTGGCCGTGTAGGGCAGTGAGTGCACGTCTTGTCGTTCACATTGACCATCTCGGGAGTTTTGTGGGTTACACAGCACGTCGCCTTTCCACCAGGCAGCCCGTAGTTTGGTATGGTAGGGCAGTGAGTACACGTCTTGCTATTGACATTGACCATCTCAGGAGTTTTATGTTTAGCACAGCACGTTGCCTCCCCACCAGGTTTCCCGTAGTTTGGTATGGTAGGGCAGTGAGTACACGTCTTGTTCTTGACATCGACCATCTCAGGAGTTTTGTGTTTAGCACAGCACGTTGCCTTTCCACCAGGCAACCCGTAGACTGATATTGTATTGCAGTCCATACATTTCGGAGTAACAACATTGACCATACGATCATCTTTGTGTTTCGCACATTTTGTTGCCTTTTCTCCGGGGACGCCATAGCAACTCCGGGTAGTGCACCCGTTCTCGGTACATTTGGGCATGAACTTTGTTGTGTACTACTATAGATAGCAGTCTTAAATTTTAAATTCATGGGTCAGTTCCGTCAAAGTGGGTTGGCTTGAACTGTTCGATCGCTGCGCGTTGTGCAAACATAATTTCAATCGCATTTTTTGCGTCCGGAGTAGGGACCCCTGCTCGTTTAAATATAAACTGTCCATTTATTCCCATTCCGTCGTATTCAGCTGGATTTGGCGTTTTGAATCCTGACACGCTAAACGCATGATCACGAAGTATTCGATTTGCGCCAAGTCCACCATTTGGTACGCAATAGTCTTGGTGAGTGCAAGCATGTAACAACATGTTTTCTTCGTAAAAGTTCTTGAACTTGGCCTGGAACGCCTTTCGGTGGCGAGTCTCGGTCGCCAATTCCTGTTCCAGGTGCTCGATACGGCTGTTCATTTCAAGAAGTCGCTCGTCCATCCGTTTCGAGAACGCCTCTTGGGTATGGCGGAGCAGTTGTTTGATTTGCGCTTTGACTTGCGCAGGGGTGAGACTCGTGTCGACGACGGACTCTGATGCCCACTCAACCGCGTCTTTGCACCGTTTCACGTTAGAAAAGGCAGATGCGATCTTGTTCATGAACGGCTTCTCGTACACTGCAGAGAGGTTCGCTTGGATGTCGGCGTAGGTGGCGTCTCGTTCTTCGGTGGTAGCAAAGAAATCACTTGAAACGGAGAGGACCCGTTCAAGGTCTTGTTCAGCGTCGAACAGTTCATCTTGTTTCTGTTTGAGTTCATAGACCTCGGACAGCTCGGCGCCCACTGCGACCGCGATTGGGATTTCCATGTTGTGGAAAGAACGTTTCAAATTTTAAAATTACTTAAGTGTATAAACTTAGTACAACTAAACCATATCATGTCTATGTATGTCTCTTACAGACAGGGGATTGTGAATGCAATCAGAGGGCGACGCCCTCGACCGTGCCCCGAAGAGACAAACGAGTACCCAGAATCCGAAGAGACAAACGAATACCCAGAATCCAAAGCGACAAACGAGTACATGGATAACCTGGAAAAAGAGCATTCTACGATTGATGTCCCTACAAAAGCGTACAAAAAAAAGGCCATTCCTGCTACGTTGAAGCGGCTCGTGTGGAACGCAAACGTAGGTGAAGCTGTGGGTAAAACGAAATGCCTATGCTGCCGCGTTACGGACATCACCCAGCTCTCTTTCCATTGCGGTCACGTCGTCGCCGAGTCGCGTGGGGGTGAGACTGTCCTGTCGAATTTGAAACCGATTTGCCAAAATTGCAATTCCAGCATGGGGACGACGAACATGGAAGAGTTCATGAATAAAATGAAATGATCCATTTTGCAGGGTTCGCATCAAAAACTAAGTAGTATTTTCCATGAATCTTTCAAATATTAGAAACAAACCACTTCTTTCAAAGACATGGGGATTCCTAGTTATTTCAGTTACATTTTAAGAAAACACCGCCAAATCATCAAAGCGTTCCAGCCCATGGCGGTCGAAAACTTCTACTTGGACAGCAATTCGATTGTGTATGACATGGTGCGGCAGATTGAGTACGGTCCGAACTTCGAGACCGACCTCATTCAAGGGGTCTGCATGAAAATACAAGAATATCTAGATCTCGTTCGCCCGAAGAACGCGCTCATCGCCTTCGACGGGGTACCGCCCAAGGCGAAGATGAAGCAGCAAAGAGAACGTCGCTACAAGGGGACAATGACGGACGAAGAACCCGCGAAATGGAACACTGTTCAAATTACTCCAGGGACCACCTTCATGGCCAAGTTGGACAGCGGCGTCCGCGCCTTTTTCAAGAAGCACCCCTCTGTCGTGGTCTCCGGCAGCGACGTCCCTGGAGAGGGAGAACACAAAATTTATGAAATGATTCGAAGCCGTCCGCACCCGGGCAAGACGGTCATCTATGGCCTCGACTCCGACCTCATCATCCTCTCTCTGAGCCACTCGCACATCGCCTCCATCTACCTCTTGCGCGAGGCACCCGCCTTCATGATCAAAGACGACCGACTGCAAATGCTCGACATTGCCATGTTGGCCACCCAAATCGAGAACATTATGGGGAAAGGAAAATTGATGGACTACATTGTCATCACGCTTCTCATGGGAAACGATTTCATGCCCAAGTTCCCGTCGCTGAACCTGCGCACGGTGGGGCACGACATTGTCATGAAGGCCTACACTGCAACGATCGGCGGCGACCGCCTCTTCGACGGCCAACTGAACTGGGTCGCCTTCAAAAGGCTCATCGTGGAGTTGGCGAGACAGGAACCCTCCAACTTCAAAACGGAGCACAACCGCCCGCGCGTGGGCGTCCAGGACAGCACGAACATGCCGATGTTCCGCCGAGAGTTGGAGCTCTACATCAACCCGAACGAGGTGGATTGGGAACGCAGATACTACACGACGCTCTTACAATCGGAGAAGGCGCCCGTCTTCCTCAATAAGGCGTGTGGGGCCTACTACGCCATGTTGAACTGGAACATCCACTACTACACCACGGGCTGCATTGATTGGTCCATCTACTACCCGTTCATGTACCCGCCTCTGCTGGCCGACCTCGCCGCCCACACGGTCGCCTTGCCCGAGTACAGTACGGGGGGTCCGTGCACGGCGGCGGAGCTCCTACAGTACGTGTTGCCTTCTAAATTCGCAAATTTCTCTCTTTCCCCGATCGTCATTCCCGAACAGAATCCTACGCTGGTGTGGGCGTACTGCAAGTTTACGTGGGAAGCGCACTTACAGTTTTAGCGTATTTATGTTGAATTTAAAAAACGGCGTACTTAAGTATGGGTAAGTTCGACCAGCGACACCGCCTATTAAGTAAAATCCCTAAAATACAGGACAACGTGGTGTCGTTCCGCAAAAAGCCTAAACATCGCAACAGGTTCCGGTTAGTGATGTTTGAAGCAGATGAAGCGAATGTGTTTGTCTTGTACAAGTCGTGCTCTGCGGTGGACGAAAACGGGGACAGATACACGACGGTGGGCATGGACATTCACGCGATGCCTTAAAGGAAGCCCTGGACCACGTGCATGAGGAGGGCGAAGACGACGCCGCGGACGAGCAGCGAGACGTTCTGGTCGGACGAGACCTTTTTGAAGAGGTCGTAGGCTTGTTTGGACGCAAGCATCACGAAGAGCAGGAAAGAAACGAGCGTAACACTCAAGTTGAAATCCATATAATTTGGGTTAATATTTTTTTTTCAGCGATTTTCTTAATTTAAAACCTCCGCCCCTTGTCATTTTCGCGAGTTCGATGTGGCGGCCTAAATTGTTGGTCCGCAGGCCCGCGGCCGACTGCTTCTTGGAGACGATTCTTCCGCGCGAGTTCATCATCAATTCGGCCCTGCCGAGCCCGCCTGGCGTTTTCCGGGCGGTGCCGCCGTAGACCTCTCGTTTGGACCCGATCAACTTCTTGAACGCCATTACCTAAATGGTAGAAATTATTTCTCCGTTTTTGTAGACGTAGCACTTGAAGGTCTGCTGGCTCGGCTTGGAGCAGTAGACGTTGTTGGTGCTGCCGCTCTTAAAGTAGAGCATGTTGTCGCCCTTGGCGGCCTTGACGATGGCGTAGCAGGCGATGCCGTAGGCGGCCCCGATGATGCAGCCGGAGACGACGCCCGCGATCGTGGTGCAGGTGGACCGGAGTTTGGCGGTGATGTCGATGACCAAGAAGAACAAAAACCCTAAAATCGCGTACCAGTTCCAACTGTTGTAGGCGTGCATGGGGACGGCTAAATAGGCGATGGTGAAGGCGATTAAGAAGCAGGACATGGACGGGGAATCGTACTGGCCCAGCCAGGGCATGCCGAGGTGTTTTATGGCAAAGGTGTTCGTGCAGGCCTCTTGGTTTTGTTTGTTGAACAGTGGTTGAAGGAGGCTGATGAGGAATATGCCCAAGATGGCCCAGGCCAGCCAGACGAACGCCTTGACGTCTTGGTTGATGGTCGACGTCAAGATCATGAAGACCACAATGAAAGCGGGCGACATGAAACTGAGATGAAGGAAGAGATCGTTAAAGGTGATGGTGTCGGGCATAATTATATTTTATATTATATGGAGGAATTATTTGACAATAGTGCTGTAAACGCGCATGTGAATACCTCGACCCTAGGGAAGATTGATCAATTGATCGACCATATTCCCCCTCCGGAAAAAGAACCTGAAATGGTAGTGCCTGAACTTAAAAAGTCCAAGTCGCGGTCCAAGTCGAGTTCGTCGCGGTCCAAGTCGAGTTCGTCGCGGTCCAAGTCGAGCTCGTCGCGGTCCAAGTCGAGCTCGTCGAGCTCGTCGAGTTCGAGCTCCAAGTCTCACCGGAGGTCCAAGTCTTCGCCCTCGAAGACCACGCCGATCAAGGCCGTCTCCGACCTCGTGATCGACACCAGCGACATGACCGAGAAAGAGGTGGAGGCGAGCCTGGCGTCGACGAGCCTCTTTTCCAAGATAGGCACCTTGGTGGCCGCCTCGGTCAAAATCATGCGCACCGAAGATGAACATTTAAAATTTAGAAAGTCGCTCGAGATCCGCAGCACGCAACTCACCGTCTGGTACCACCCGCTGGTCCTCGAAAACGACCTGCTGGACGCCGTCAGCCAACAGACCTTCACCGACCCCCGGGGAGATTTAGGCAAATGCATCTTCATCGGGACGGCCGTCCCGGGCATGCCGGAAATCGACGTCCTCTCCTACCCGTTCCCCCCTAATGTCTCGTTCTGCTTCTCCGTCCCCGAGCTGATCGAGCATATCAACAACTACCCATTAGGCAACGTCCCCAACAAGTGGGCCGCGCAACTCCGGCAAAGCGCGCCCGAGCTCGAGATACCGGACATTATGCCCGACGACTGGGTGGAGGCGGTCAAGTGGCACGACAAGGCGCTCAAACTGCACACCACCGAAATCAAGGAGACGGTCGACGTCGTGCTCTTCAACACCATCACGACCGCCATGGTCTCCTACTTTCAAATCAGCCCCTCGTCGATGACGGTGGGCACGGTGCTGTCCAGCATCAGCAACCGGATCCCGCAGTGGCTCAAAGACCTGGTGGCGGTGCCCGCCAAGGTCATGTACTACATCCTGAACAACCCTTTCCTGGTGAACCTCTGCGTTCTTTTGAGCAAGGGCCTCCGCGCCATCGTCTGCTCCTACATGTCCGGCATCACGAAGGAGGACATTAAACTCATGTTGAAGGTGATGTGGAACCAAGTCTTGGAACACCCCGTGGGCGCCATCGTCGTCGAGATCATCTCGACCATTTTCGCGTGCCTCTCGGAAATTGGCATTCGAGGCCTCCTGGGCGACCCCAGCGGGTTCGTGACCTGCGTCAAGAAAGTCTTGGAGGCCCTCAGCGTCGGGGTGGCGCGGGTGCAACTGTCCCTTGTTAGTTTTGCCAAAAATTTCGTCATCTACCTCATTCGGTCCTTGTTGTCGCAACTCTTGTCCCCCTCGACGGTCGACCGGATCATGTACCTCCTCGAAATGTCCGGCGACATGTTCGCCAACCCGTCCCTCGCCTTCACCTACCTCCTGCAAGAGGAAGGGGCGGACGACGCGGGCAAACAGCTGCAACTCATGTCGGTGGTACGAGAGTTCTTTTTCGCAAATTTCAACGCGACCTTCTTTTGGGGGTTCCTTTCCGTGCTTCCGGCGAGCACCCTGGACTTCATTCTGGGGATTGTCCTCCCCCTCATCCCCGCGGGCGGGTACGTCGAAAAGGCCAAAGACCTCTTGATGAAGTACGCCAACAAGCTCGCGGGCACCAACGCCTCCCTGGGCGACGTCTTGATCATGTGCTCCAAATCCGCCACCCTCTTCGCGAACATCATTTCCATTTTCAACGAAGTCTACGGGTGGGTGGTCGACGTCGGCGGGTGCTTCATCGCCAAATACAAAAGAGGGATAATCTCGGTCATGAAAAAGATCCCCAAGGTCGGCGACCTCTTCGACGACACCACGACCGACGACATTTCCGCCGCCTGCTGCTTCAAGGACCTAGTCGACAAACTGAAAACGGCCCTCATTGTGCCCAAACCCCCCGCCGTGTTGACAAACCTGGCGAAAGGGGCCAAGGCCAGTTACAATTACGTCACCTCCTGGTTCAGCGACCACCGACTCAAGACGCTCCTCTTCCGGGTCTTTGTTCTTCGGGTTGGAAAGAAGACTATAAATTTCTACTTGTACAAATGGAACGCGATGGGGGCCCGCCTTGCCGGATCAGACCCTTACTCCGTTCACATTGGAGTCATCGCCCAAGACATCCAGAAGCAATTCCCCGAGGCCGTGCATGTCTCCAAAAGCGGGTACCTTGTGCTGAACCTTGTCGCCCTTCCCTGCGACATTCGGCAAATCCTCCATAGCCTGAACGGGTTAAAGAGCCCGCGGTGCAAGGCCTCTCGCCGCCTGAAGCTACTTAGAAATTAAAAATTCAGCCTTCTCATATTTTTATATAACTTATAATCATGGAACTGTTACCTAAAAGCGTCGAGGAAGGATTGGCTCGCCTAAGAGACGGGGAGCTATTTTTAGGCGTTCGTTTGTTGGTGCATGACAAAGACGACGAATTGATGGAGTTTATAGGACATAACGAGCGCTTTTATTTCACTTCTTTCCACTCCAATTTTAAAAATGAAAGTCAAATAAGTTCATCCCTGGCGTCCGACGTTCAATATAGACGTGCTCCACGAGCACATGTCATTTCCTTTGCGGTCGCCCAACAGGATGGGGTCGCTCTTGCCGAAGTCTTCAAGTTAAATATTATGCTCCCCTTCAAGGATGTCAAACGTACTACCATGGTGGACAAAGGGGACCTCCTGCGATACGTACAGATCATTAACAGCGCCTACGACGGTGTGCTGACCCAACTGGCGAGAGACCGGATGATGTCGGAGGATGCCATCGAAGAGTACGTGAGAAAAAACGCCCCCGGTGTTTATGCCACCGGGGATGACGACACGTCGTCGTCTTCAGAAAAGACACCTAAACCGTCCTCTTCAAAGAAGACCAAACCTAAACCATCCTCTTCAAAGAAGACCAAACCAGTGTTCTACGTAGCGTCCTCATCGTCGTCATCTTCAGAGAAGACCACCCCTAAACCAGTGTTCTACGTAGCGTCGTCATCTTCATCTGAAACACGAAGGAAAAGAAAACGGCCACCGCTCAACGAATCCGGTCCCGCTAAGGCCGCGAAATCAAAGGCCAGTCCCGCTAAGGCCGCGAAATCAAAAGCCAGTCCCGCTAAGGCCGCAAAATCAAAAGCCACCCGCACACCCTACGATTCAGACGACTCACTCCAAGAGATTTTAAGAGGGTTGACATGAGAACTTAAAATTCTTAAATTTTGTAACGAGTTCTTTTATCTTCGTCCACATCATTATACTGAACTTTGCCGGAAAGGTACGCTGAATAGAACACAAATTTGTCAGTTGAAACTATCGAGTATACGCTTCCAAACTTGGTTGCCATAAAAAGCACATAAGTTACGAAAGTGGAAACTGTTTGGGACCCCGCGTAGTATCTGTTAACCGCCGCAGCGCTCAACATAACATTCAACGAATAGACGGATAAAGCCCCGTAAAACGAGTTTCTGTACTGCTTATTTATTGAAAAAATTTTGTTTTGTTTATTAACAGGTAACAATTCTAATTGTTTGCCAACGCCTTCGTTGTCGTTTGCCAATTCTGGGTTGACTGCAAGATACCCGATCAATGTGTTCTCTCTCACCAATTCTAAATAATACATATTGACTAAAAACGCCATGGATATGAAGTTGAAGCATAGTCCGGTGTTGTAGGTGTTGGTCTCCCACACCAGGTTCTCGGTTGTAGTGCATATGTGGTCTGCACAAAGTTGAGGCACAAAAAGTATTAACAGAGAACTCGTTATGACGCGGTACATTTCCAGTAAAACTTGAACCCCGACAGTGATTCGTTGCAATGTATCCTGGTCTATCTTGACTATCGGCGGCTCTTCAACCGCTGCCACGGGATCGATAGGGGGTTCTGCAGGTACCCCTGGGTTAATAGGATTTTCAATATCTACCGCGGGATCAATAGATGTTTCTACCCCTGGGTTAATAGGATTTTCAACAGGTGATTCCACAGTGGCCAGCTCAATCGCGTTTTCTTCCATCATATATTATAACTATTGATAAATTACTTCATGAGACACTCCTCGGCGCCCTGCCCCTTCTTCTTGGGCGCGCGAAGAACAAACTCTCCCGAGGCGCGTTCGGTCAGTATGGTGTCCCATGCCTTTTGCAGCGTGGGCAAGGCCCATTTGAACCACTCCGTGTTCCGTTGGATGAGGGTACATTCCACGTCTACCAGTTTCCAGTAGTGGCTCAAGACCCACTCGCCCTCGAGCTGGGCCTCCCACTCGGTGAACTCTTCTCGGGAGCAGCCGAAGGGGGGGTACTTGTAGACGTTCGCGCCACCCACGCACATGAGGACGATGATGCCCTTCGGGTCCCCCTGTGCCGAGTTGGTGAAGGTGCCGTCGGCGTCGAACTCTGCCTCGGAGTACTCGATGAACTTGGTCTCGAGGAAGTCGCAGGCGTCGATGTTGCAGACCTCCATCTGAAGTTGGGTTTGGATCCAATATTCTTCTTTCGGGGTGTTGGAGAGTTCGCGGGAGACGGGGTTTTTAATTTCAAGCATTCGGCCGTATCGGGGCGAATCCTTGGCGACGTTGATGCCGTCGGGGGAGGCGCCCAAAAAGGGGTACTTGGGGTGGATGATGCACCCGTACTCCTGGACTTTTGCCCCGCAGGTGTGTTCGTAGTACATGATCGAAAGTGGTTCGTACTTGACGCCCCAGTGGCGCGGCCCGCTGGTACAGGGGGCATGTTCCACCACGTCGGTGCACTTTTCGTAGACGAGTTCGTTGAACTTGGCGGGACTCCCGAAGAGCTTGTGCGCGGCGCTGGCCGTGATGATGTTGTGTCGCACGTCGTACCACTCCTTGGTTCGCTGCGCCATCGGCGCCTGCTTGTCAAGTTCGGCGAGGACGTCCTCGATGTCGGGTTGCGGCCAGGCGAAGTTGCCGACGCGGCAGGGGGTGTGGAACCGAAGCAGGTCGAGGGCTTGGTGCACGGCGTCGGGATGGTCCTCTCCCGTCGTTTCGGCAATCAAGGCCTGCACTTGGTCGATCATCTCTTGTTCGAACGTGTCGTGGTGCATGTCGGCGACATTGTCCCGCGTGTACTCCGCCAAGAGGTGGCTTGCTAACTCGAGCGCTATCATGGTTATGTTTTTTTTTAAATTTTAGTAATCTGAAATTCATCGGACGATGCTTATTATATTTTAATTTTGACCGTCTTGTTCTTGGGGGATAGAAAGGTGAGGGGTGACACGTTGTCGGCGTGTTTGAAGATGAATTGGCTGCCGTTGAACGTGAGCGACGGGATGCTGAGGATTTCGCTGTTCACTTTGTCGTAGTTCACGTCCTTGCCCTTTTGCAGGCACTTGCGGGCCAACTTTTCCTTGAGGAGGATCTTCAACGCCGCCGCGTCGCAGGCGTGTTCTTGGGCGCACTTGTCCGCGTAAGCATACAACTTTTGGAGCTTGAAGGTCTTCTCCAGCTTGTTCCACGGCAGCTTGTCGTGGTTGTCGCACTGATCGACCTCATCTAAGGAGGTAATGCCTTTAAACATTTTTTAGAATAGTATATCGTTTAAAGTTTAACCTGTTTTTTAGAAAATATAAATTTTACTGGGCATGCATCACCCAATCGCCCAACGAGGGTTAACAACCGATCCTTATTTATAAAAAAGTAAACGTAGGCGTGCCTTCGGTGGAATCGGCCTTGACTCCTTCGGTGACTCCTTCGGTGGAATCGGCCTTGACTCCTTCGGGGACTCCTTCGGTGACTCCTTCGGTGACTCCTTCGGTGACTCCTTCGGTGGAATCGGCCTTGACTCCTTCGGTGGAATCGGCCTCGGCTCCTTCGGCTGGGCGCTTCTTTTGGTGTAGAGCGACTCTAACTTGTCTTGGCTGGTAATCATGTCATACCCAAAATTTTCAAAATCTTTGGCGTAGACGCGGTTAATCGCCAGGACGCTCTTCATGGTCAATTGGTCGTAGGAGACGCCGCGTTTGATATTTTTAAAATGGTCGAACCCGATTGCGGCCATGTCCTCTTCAAAGGTTTCGTATTTGACTACTTTGACCCGGGGGTCCATCGTTCCATCGTCGCCGATAAAGTACGAGTACTGCGGGGTGGCGTGGTTCAAGAAGGCCAGCAGCAGTCCTTCTACTTCCGCGCGGCTCATCGCTTGGTTGATTACGTGCCGAACGTACAAATCGTGGATCGTGCGGGCGTAGGGGTTTCGGACGCCCCCGAGGATGAGGGTGTAGTCGGTAATGTCCTCGCTAAACGTTTTCAAGGGGCGAGGGTCGTCCAGGTGCAGGGGTAGTTTTAACTTGCGAGAGAGGTAGTCGCACATGCTGGCCTCTGCGCTCGGCGCGTGGAGGTACAAGATGTTATAGTCGCGGATGTACGGCATAATAATCCGTTACAAAAAAAACAATATAAACCATCGGCGAAGACTCTCGGGTATGTGTGGCATATATGCGATCCTAAACCCAAAGGTTGAAATAGAGACGGCCCTCGCGGCCTTTAACCGGGGGCGCCACCGAGGCCCCGACCACACGTCGTTCCAAGTGGTGGACTCTAGCCTCTGGATTGGGTTCCACCGCCTCGCGATCAACGGGCTGCACGAGAGCGCGAACCAGCCCTTCTGCAAGGACGGCGTCTATTTGGTCTGCAACGGGGAGATTTACAACCACGCGGAGCTGGTCGCCGCCCACGGGTTCCCGGTGCAAAGCAAGTCGGACTGCGAGGTGATCCTTCACTTGTACATGAAGTATGGCATGGCGCAGACCATGCAGTTCATCGACGCGTCCGAGTTCGCCTTTGTGCTGCACGACACCACTACCAACACCACCTACGCGGGGCGCGACACCCACGGGGTGCGCCCTCTCTACAAGGCGATGGATGGCGCGACGACGGTGCTGGCGTCCGAGTTGAAAATGTGCCATGCCCTGAGCGCAACCCACACGGTGGTGCTCCCGGGCACGGTGGAGTGCTACGACGGGGAGACGTGGACCACCGAGCGGTACAGCATGTTCCCCCGCGTCAGCACGTTGGCGCATTCGCCGAGCATGGTCCACAGCGTCTACGCGGTGCTCTACGCGGCCGTGATGAAGCGGGTCCAGAACACGGACCGCCCGATCGCTTGCCTCTTGTCGGGCGGGCTCGACAGCAGCATCGTGACCGCGCTGGTGGTCCAATGCCGCCGCGACCTGGGGTTGTTCGACCCGATCGAAACGTACTGCATCGGCATGGAGGGGGGCGAAGACCTGCACCATGCGGCCGTGGTGGCCGACCACCTCGGCACCAAGCACACCAACATCGTCTGCGGCCCGAACGACTTCTTCGACGCCATCCCGACCGTCGTCCGGCAGATCGAGTCCTACGACACCACCACCGTGCGGGCGAGCGTGGGCCAGTACCTGGTCGCCAAGTACATTTCCGAGAACAGCGCGGCGAAGGTGATTTTCAACGGGGACGGCTCGGACGAGCTGACGGGGGGCTACTTGTACTTCAAGTGCGCGCCCAACCCCTACGAGTTCGACCTCGAGTGCCGCCGCTTGTTGCAGGACATTCACGGGTTCGACGCCCTGCGCAGCGACAAGTGCATCTCGGCGCACGGGCTCGAGGCGCGCACCCCTTTCCTGGACCCGACGGTGGTGCAGACCTACCTCTCCCTTCCTCGGGAAGTTCGGATGGACCCGCGCATGGAAAAGTACCTCTTGCGCACGGCGTTCGAGCACCTGCTGCCGCACTCGGTCGCGTGGCGCACGAAAGAGGCGTTCAGCGACGGGGTGAGCCCGAAGGGGGACTCGTGGTTCCAGATGATCCAGCGGATGCTCTCGAAAGAAGTTGTTTCAAAATTTAACACCGACCGCCAAGTCCGACTCAACCCGCCGACGACGGCCGAACAGTACTACTACCGCGCGATCTTCGACGAGGCCTACCCGGGGGCGGCGAACGTGGTTCCTTACTTTTGGATGCCTAAATTTGTAAAGGCGGTGGACTGCAGTGCGCGGACCTTGGCCATTTACGCGCAATGACCGCCCGGACGAAGCGCATCGATCTAACGTACGATCGGTTCAAGGCGATCCTGACCACCCAGCCGATCGCCCAATACTTTGCCGTCTCGGGGAACTACCACGTCCATCGGGAGGGGGACCGCGTGGTGCTGTGCGCCTGGCGCGAGGAGTTCCCGCAAGTCGGAAAGTTTGATAGGTTGCCGCCCGAACTCTCCATGCACATCATGTCCTACCTCTACCAACGAAGGGCCTGCTCGTTGGAAATAGAGTTCCCGGCGGACTACCCGTTCAAGGCCTCGATCTGGAGAATGCGGCGAGAGCAGAACATGGACGCCGCCGCGGCCGTCGCCCGCCAAAACTGCAACTATGCCAACAGTTGGTCTCCGTCCATCACCATCGAAAAGGACGTGTTGAACATGATCCTGGAGCTACATCAAACTCTGGATCCATCGGCGAATGTGGCGGCACGGGCAGGGGCAGCGCGCGGTTGAATGGCGGCCGAGGCGGCGTTCGTGCATGTGGCGGGTGCAGCAGCGGCACATCCGCAGAGTTTCGACGATCTCTTGGACCGAACAGTAGTTCTCGACCGACGTCACCTCCAGCATCGTGTAAATGTGGTGGATCCGGATGATGTTCGCTCGGATGCGGGTATGGTTCAGCTTGAGCTCCGCGATGGCCCTGTTCCGGGCGTCGCGCTCGGGCTTGGTCCCAAACTCGTAGACGTAGAACTGCAGCTCCCTCGGCAACCGCGCGACGATCTCCATTTAAGGTTGTTTGACCAACCTTCTTAAGTAGAAAAGAATATACAATAGGATGACGAAATTTAAAAACACAAAGGAGATGGCGATCATGAGGTACGGGCGCAGGTACTCGGCGAACGATTCCAAAAAGGGGAGCAGCAGCATCTTGAGGTCGTCGCGGATCTCGTACTTCTTGATGAACTCGAGGCATTGCGTCAACATCTATAGACTGCCCGCACATATTAAATGTCCCGTTTTATACAAATTAAATTAACATAAACACAACCTGCCCGAATTAACGACATGGGGATTCACCATGCTACGCGCGATTTTAATTTTGCCGACATCCACTTGGCTCCCCCCATTCCAATCCAAGGCGGGTCGCTGTACACTAAAATTTTGCACTCGTCTACGGACGAGCCGCTTTTCATTTACACGCCCCGGTGCACCAGCAAGGGCGGGGTGGTCGCGTCCGGCAGCAAAAAGTACATCGACCTGGTCTTCTCGCAAGCCAACAACAACATTCTAGAATGGATGTCGGCCCTGGAGGAGCACCTCTGCAAGCTCATGTTCGACCACCGCGCGGAGTGGTTCACCGAGGAGCTGGAGTTCGACGACATTCAGGCGGTCTTCATCCCCATGGTCAAGGCCTCTAAATCCAACTACGTCTGCCGCGGCTACCTCCAGCAGGGGCGGCAGAAAATCCAGACCACCTCGGTGCAGATCTACAACGAGCACGAAACCCCGCGCGACTTGTCCGACATTAAGGAATCTACCGAACTTATCACCATTCTTGAGATTCAGGGGGTAAAGTTTAGCGCAAAGTCCTTCCAGGTGATGCTGACCATCAAACAAATCATGATCTTCGAGCAATCGAGCACCTTCACGGAGTGTTTGATCCGCCCGTACACGACTCCCATCGCCGTACAGCCCTCCTTACCCCCCGAGCCTCCAGCGCCTGAGCCTCCAGCACCCGAGCCTCCAGCACCCGAGCCTGAGCATGAGCCTCCAGCGCCAGAGCATGAGCCTCCAGCACCCGAGCACGAGCCTGTAGAGGTACCGCCCGATGGAGTCATCGAAGTCGACATCGACCCTTTACCAGTAGAAGGCACCATCAATATACGGACCCCGTCCGACATTTACCGGACGATGATGGACAACGCCGAAAAGGCTAAGAAAGAATCGGAAGAATCGATGAAACTGGCGAACGAATTAAAACTCGTGCATGGCATATAAAAAATGAGGACTACAAAACATTTTTTTATATTTTTTAGTTATATATGAAACAGGAGAATTACATCGCCCTCTTTGCGCTGGCCGCTCTCGCGTTTCTTTTCTACAACTATAACTCCAAAAAGGGCACGTCCTACATGTCCTCGGGCGGGGGTGTAGCGCCGTCGTCGCCCGACTTCAGTTCCGCGGGGTCCGCCTCGGGCATGAACACGAGCATGTACGGGATGAGCGGCGGCGTGAGCCAGCCCGTGAACTCCTCCGCCGACCTGCTGCCGAAGGACGTGAACAAGCAGTGGAGCAGCATGAACCCCTCCGGCAACGGGCAACTCCAGGGCGTCAACTTAATGAAGGCGGGCTCCATCATCGGCATCAACACCGTGGGCTCGTCGCTCCGCAACGCCAACCTGCAGCTGCGGTCGGAGCCGCCCAACCCGCAGCTCAACACCGGGCCCTGGAACCAGAGCACCATCGACCCGGACACGATGCGCACCCCGCTGGAGCTGCACTGCGGCCCGCAGTAAATCACCGGACGAGCATGGCCAGTTCCAACCCAGCACGCTGCACGCTCAGTTGGTCTAAGATGTTGATGTCCTTTATGTCCACCTGGTGAACTTTGCCGTTATTTTTAATCGTCCCTTCAAGTGAAGCAAGGTGGTTCTTGGTGACCGCGTTCAAATCCCCCGATAACTTGGACCCATCTTTTGTTATGTCGAATGTCATTTTCGCCCCATCACGGGAGCTGTTGAGTGTCGTGTCCCAGTCAAATTTCTTTATTGTCCCGTTAGTCGAGCTGTACGTCCCTGACGTTTTGAATATACCTTTCGATAACAGCTGGTTCATCGCCGTCATGGGTGCCTTTGGCAGTCGCTTGAACGTTTGCCGTTTGGGCGATCGTCGGCGCGTTTTGAGCGGTCGTTTGGCTAAGGTCATATAATTTAATTATATTATTTTCTGGGCGGCGGCGAGCATCACGGCCTCGTCGTAGCTAATCTTTTGGAACACCACGCACTCATCCGGGGCGATCGTGATGAATCGGTTCATGTTGTTCTTGCTCCTAAGCCGCACCCCCTCTTCCGTGAGGAAGACGTCGACCAAGATTCCCCCGTTCGTTAGAACCACCTCGGAATTTATCCACCGGATGTGGCGGCCGAGCCGATATTGCGGCAGCTCGTCGACGATCTTGTACGTCTTCAGCTTCGGGTACCACTCCATCTTGTCCAACTCGGTAAGGACCGCGCGTTTGCGGCTGTTGATCGAGGCGTACGTTTCCATTCTTAGTGTTGTAGGTAGTTAAAATTTTAAAGTTATACTTTTGTGACGCGATTCAACAAAAAAAATAATATTGGATATAAATCATGACAACAACGTATAACTTCACATATTCTGCTTTAGCCAGCACGAATTTGGTACAATTGAAGGCATACGGTGGTTATTATGGTATTGCTGATGTAAGTGGTAACGTAGATGTGAGTGGAAATTCAACTCTGATTACTGATACCTCGAGCAACGACCAAGAAATTACAGACATTCTCGCTTTCGTCAATCAGCTCCCATTATCTGGATCTGCTACTGGTATAAGTGGTAGTGACCAGGTCATCGAGCCGTACCCCGCCCATTACACCATCAGCGGTACACCACTAACTGGGACGCTTACCTTTAATGCAACATCATCGTCGGACACGTTTTTTATATTCTCCAATTATATTGATTTGCGAGGAATAATCAGTTATAGTTTGGGGTTAACCCAACCCTACAACATTTATTTTATAGCGATCCCAACTACTAATACTACAAGTATATACCCGTCCAGTTCATGTCCGAATTATGGTAACTTTATAGCCCAATATGTGTTAGCATATGACGCCGATGCAAGTATCACCGGGACAGTGACTGGAATAGTAAGTGGAACAGAGACAATTGCGACATGCGGAGGGAGACCAAGTTCAGCAACAGAGACTGTAGATACATACCTTACGGTGAACTTCGCGAGGACCCCACCCACCTACATTTTCAGTTACGTCGCGATATCAAATGAGAGTGTTTCTTTTGTTAATCTGAATGGAGGATTTTATGGGGCGCCAAATATTAAATTAAACGGATGTGTCATCACTGGCAGCATACAAAAAGATTCTACCTATTATCTACCTGAATTAGCAAACATTACCGATTTTTATAACGAAGTTACTACATACCTACTACAGGAGGATTCAGAAAATAATCCAATATTCACGATTAATACGATAGAGGACGGCAACACCAGTTACGACATTCTTCCAATATCGTCCAACACGTGGAACACCATTTCGTTAACAGACCTCACCGTTGCAACGTTCAACTTTATTGGTACCGCGGATGACATATTTTACATATACAATCCATCCACCTCAATGTACTTGAGTAACATAAGCTTTACCTTGAACAGCGCAAATATTTACAATATTTATTTCATAGGACATAAAATATATTTATCTAGTTCCACCATGTACGGGAACTTTATTACTAACTATTTATATAAATATCTGCAAGATCCCCCCGCGATATTGTACGGGACAACTTCTGCAATTATTAGTTCGACCGCTAGAATCGTGCAACCAATGGATGGTGCGTCAAGTACGTCAGGTATATACCTTACCATCAACTTCACGACCGAGTGCTTCATGAAAGGGACAAAAATTTTAACAGACCATTGGTACGTGCCTATCGAAGTGTTGAAGGTTGGCGACATGGTGATGAGCTATGGGGTGATACAGGACAACAAGTTCCACAAGGTAGACTCCCCCGTGCCGCAGCGCATCGTAAAGATCCGCAAAACGGTCCAGAAGGCCTCCCGCTCATCCTGTCCGATTGTGATTGTACAAAACGCCTTTGGTCCAAACAAGCCCTTTGAAAATTTGGTTGTTTCTTTGAACCACGGGATCGTGGACCATAAGGGGGAACTATATGCGGCCAGCAACTACATGAATGGGACTACGATTTACCAGGACCCCACCATTGAGATCATCACCTACTACCACCTAGAGCTGGCCGCGCACTGCGCGATTATGGCCAACGGCGTGCTAACCGAAACGTGGCGCGACTCCAATGTATAAGCCAAGCAGCGATAGGGCGAAGGCGGTTCGATCAAACCAAACCGGGTTTTTCGCCCGCACGTGCGGGATAAGAACAAGCCCGATAAAAGCGCACGCTGCTGCGAACAAGCCCACCGCCAAGAAGAAGTTCATACTTAATGTGTTTATTTTCCGAAGAGGCGCCCGTACTCCTTGATGTTGTCGTAAAACTGCGCCTCCCCTCGCTCCGAGGGCAAGTTCCCGGTGGCGTTGGTGTACTCCTGCGGCGAGTTGAAAAAGTACTTGACGGCGTTCTTCGGGGTGGGCTTGCCGTTCGTCTTCTCGCGCGGGTCCGCCGTGACGACGACGTAGAAGCCGAGCTCCTTCTTGGTGCAGACGTAGCAGCCTCGGTAGGTGTTCCCGGTGAGGGCGTCGACGATGGGGCCGCCCGTCGCCGACGAAGGGAAGAGGTGGGCGAAGACGTTGGGGTCCTTGACCGAAGGGTCGGTCTTCCTGCTGAACACGCGGGTCGAGACGAGGTCGTCGTAGAAGGGCTTGACGGTCGGCATGGTTGGATGTTGTGTGACCAAATACGTATTTAAATGGAAATGGGTCTAAATTTCAAATAATGTTTTTGCAGAAATTTAGTCCGACGCTGGACTGCTTCACGGGACATGAGGTGATCCGGCACCTGTTGACGGTGGACCCCGTCCACCTGCTCATCGTCGGGAACGCGGGGACGGGAAAGACGACCCTTGCAAATTTGATTGCGGCGGAGCTCGGGGACAACCTCCTGCGGGTGACGAGCATCGACCAGAGCATCGCCTACCTGCGGAGCGACGTCAAGACCTTTTGCACGACCCGCTCGCCGCGGACCAAAGTGCTGCTGGTGGACAACATCGACACCATCTCGGAGCAGTGCCAGCAGCTGATCCTCACGATCGCCGCGCCCGTCCACTTCATCTCCACGGCGACCTCCTTCCACCAGGTCATCGACAGCATCCACTCGCAGGTCCTCAACTTTACCCTGAAGCCGTTCACCGAGGAGGACCTCGCGCGCATCATGGACCGCGTCATCGCCGAGGAAAGGTTGCCGATCCCGCCCGAGGTGAAAGGGGTGATCTTGCGGTACTCGAAAAGGTCGTGCCGCATCCTGATGAACACGTTGGAAAAGATAAGCCTGATGGGCGAGTTCACCGCGGAGACGGTCGAGCAGGCCTGCACCTACATTTCGAACATGGACGTGGTGGTGCGGCACATTTTGGCCCGCGAGCTCCGCCCCGCCATCGCGGTGATGATCTCGATCTACAACGACGGCTACTCGATCATGGACATTCTGGACGCCTTCATGGAGTACCTTAAAACCTCGGAGATTGACCAGCCCCTCAAGTACCGGTGGACCAAAATATGCTGCAAGTACATTATCATCTTCCACGAGCGGCACGAGCACCCGATCGAGCTGCCCTTCTTCGTCGCGGACCTCTTGGTCGCGCTCACTTAAGCCGGAGGGGGAGATTGCCCGCTCAGAGGTTGACCGCTCAGAGTTTGACCGTCCCCGCTCAGAGTTTGACCGTCCCCGCTCAGAGTTTGACCGT
>Ga0214923_10000979_pt1 | contig 41686 bp, 21 predicted proteins | sample LL1510_MetaG_FD_177993 | JGI IMG/M metagenome (GOLD analysis project Ga0214923, IMG submission 177993) | Freshwater microbial communities from Lake Lanier, Atlanta, Georgia, United States - LL-1510 | ecosystem: Environmental > Aquatic > Freshwater > Lake | place: USA: Georgia | collected... | reverse complement strand
AACCATCCCCGATTATGATCTTTTGAGCGCTTTTGAAAGATTCCATAACGGAAAGCCCCCACCGTTCCGACCCCAGAAAACTGAATATTGCTCTTAAAACTGAGGGTCTGCCCCTCCCCCAGGATGGTTTTCTCAAAATAACCAGCAAACGACTTTCCTTTTTTTCCGAAATCCACCCCACTGAAAAGGATCTTCCCGCCCTCCTCCTTTGGACCAAATGCCTTAGCCTTGTCGCCAATCACTGCCCAGCCCGAAATAGCGAGTGGCCTAGAAACTACTGCCGGCGTGGCAGCAGGAACTGGGGTCGATGGAGCAGGAGCAGGTGCGGGTGCACTGGTTTGCGCTAACACAACATTCGCCACAGACAGGACCAAAAAGAGAGAATAGTATTTATTCATGAATGAAATGATTATGAATAGTTCTTTTCTCAAACAAGCTTAAATTGCAGGAATGTTCACGAATCTGACAAAAAAGATCAGATCCGACTTGTCTTCACGATGGAATCAGCCTCAAAATTGGGTATGTTTAGATCCTATCTTTTGCAGTCTGGTAATCTAACCCCTTCTCTCTCTGCCCCTTTCTTGGCTCTGGCTCTTTCTTTTCACGCCCTGCTACCCGCTCAGTCAGCAGAACAGTTCTTTACCCCTCCCGAAGCCCCCTTTATTACCGGACCGAAAGAAGTAATTCACCGCGTCTCTCTTCCCGCTGGTACCGCAGACGCAGCCCAAGCCCTGATCGATGCGGCGCGAAAAGAAAAACCAGAAGCAGTACTGGTTCTGGAGCCCGCCGGCAACCTAGAGGTTGGCTCCGCCTCACTAAGACTCGGCAGCAAAATGTGTCTTCAACTCTCCCCTTCAGCCGGCTTGAAGGCCGGAGCCAACTGCTCCGCCCCCAGCCTGATTTCAGTCGAGAAAGCTGAGTTCATCTCCATCTCATCCTCGGGGCCCGGAGCCGCCACGCTTGATGGCGGCGGTAAGTCCGTCACCGGGATCCAGATCGGCGCGGGTTCCCGCATCAACTTGGATCAACTGAATGTTCTCCGATGTGGCAAAATCGGCATCGACTATCGCGGAACTACCAATGTCACTTCGCTGAATGAAGCCGGCAGCGTCACCCGTTGCCTCTTCGAAAAAAATGGCAACGCCCTCAAAGTCGATCAGTCGGGCGGATTCCAGTGCCTAGACAACGTATTCCATAATCAAACGGGTACCGCACTGGTCATCAATTCCCTCAACAGTATGGTCGCAGGAAACACGTTCTTCAGTAACAAAACCGACATTCAAACCAGCTCCGACCGTGGCATCATCACCCGCAACCGGTTCGGCAAAAGTGAACTCACTCTCGATCTCGCCCCCACCAGCAAAGGAAATCTCATCTCAGAAAATCGCGGGACTGCCGATGGGCTCACCCTCTCCATCGCGGGAGAATCCCACCAACTCTTCCACAACACCCTATCCGGATCCGTTAAGCTCGCCTCCGGAACGAAAGAAGCCTTCCTCATCTCGAACGAGAACCTTCAGATCGACCCTGCCACTCCTGGCCTTAAGTTTTTTAACCCTCCCACCCTCAATCGGCCCCACACCAACTCGGTTATCGTCGCTGGAATGGGGCGTTTCGATCTCCCCTTGATCGCAGGCGGGAAAAAAGAACCCAAACCCGCGGACAAAGACAAACCCCCGAAAATCGTCCCCGTCGATCTCTCCCTAGTAGAGGCGGAAATCGCCAAGGCTCAGACGGAACACCCTAACGACGTCCTCGTCATCCGACTCGATGGAGAATATATCACCAAAAATCCGAAAGGATTGGAACTCCCTCCCAACAGCTGTCTCCTGATGGCTGCCGATGCCCGCATCTTGTCTGATCTGAGTATCCCCCTCGAGCCCCCATGGGCACGGGCCGATCCCCTCACCCAAGTAGTCCTTCTTCCTAAAACAGGATTCTGCTCAGTCTCGGGTGGAAAACTGGACGCGAATCGGCAAGCCCACTTCCCCATCAACGCGAACACAGGTAGCATCGCCTTGATCGAAAGCACCAGCCTGATTGCAGGTGCCCGGGACGGAATCAACACGAAGAACCGAAAAGGCAGCGATCCCATCTTCCTTTATCGCTGTAATGTGTATGGAAACAACGGCCGTGGGATCTGGAGCCACTGTGCGAACCGCGTTCACGCCATCGCGAATGTGTGCAACGGGAACTTCATGGACGGGATCGATCTGGACGCCCATGCCATCGACTGCACCGCCCTCTTCAACACCTGCACCGCCAACCGACGGCACGGGGTCTTTATCGAGGAGGCGATCGAAAACAATATCGTCTTTGGAAACGAGCTCCACGGCAACGGCACGGGGGTACACGTGTGGAACGAAGAGGTCAAAGGCAACACCGGCCCCAATCTGATCTCGGCCAATCGCTGCTCGGGCAACCGACGTGGCATCGGCCTCGGTGGCCGTGCTGACGATAAAACCGCACATGGAAATCTCTTCTTCAACAATGTCTGCACGGAAAACCGAGAAGATGGGATTCTCACCGGCAACTCGAAGGCGAAAGAAAACTACTTCAGCCAGTCGGTCGCGTTTGGAAACGGGAAGGAAAATATTGGTGCCTCCCCTACCGCCATCTTTTTTAACGTTCCCACAGCCCCGTAATGCCACGAACCGAAAATTTTTCAGCAATTCCGCTTCCCCCGAAAGAGGGATGGACGACCTCCCTCACTCAAGGCAGGGTTCGACTCAGTTTGATCAGCATCTAATTGGATGAACCCCATCTCCTCCATTCACCTCGGCCCGGTTGATTACGGAATTTTGGTTATCTACTTTGCCTTCGTTCTCGGGATCGGCTTTGCCCTGAAACGCTCCATGACCGGGAGTAAGGAGTTCTTCCTATCCGGCCGTTCGATTCCCGCTTGGGTCACCGGCCTCGCCTTTCTATCTGCCAATCTGGGCGCCCAGGAAGTCATCGGTATGGCGGCCTCCGGAGCCAAATACGGGCTTATGACCAGCCACTTCTACTGGGTGGGCGCCATTCCAGCGATGGTCTTCCTCGCGATCTTCATGATGCCCTTCTACTACGGCTCGAAAGCCCGTTCTGTTCCCGAATACCTCAAACTCCGCTTTGACGAAAAGACCCGCGGCTTTAATGCAATTTCCTTTGCCGTCATGACCATCTTCTCCTCCGGCATCTCATTGCATGCCCTCGCCAAGCTTTTGGAAACCCTGGTCCACTGGAACTACTGGACCTGCATCACCGTCTCCGCCTTGATCGTTCTCGTCTATATCTTTCTCGGGGGCCTTACCTCCGCCATTTACAACGAGGTCCTTCAGTTCTTCATGATCGTCATGGGTTTTGCCCCGCTTGTTTACCTCGCCCTGCAGGACGCTGGTGGTTGGACCGTTTTAAAAGAGAAACTGATTCCGGTTGCTACCTCCCAAGGCTACGCTGCCGGGACGTGGTCTCAGTCCTGGGCCCATCTCGGAAATCCTGTGGAAAATCCTATGGGCGTGGGTTGGTTCGGCATGGTCATGGGCCTCGGCTTCGTTCTCTCTTTCGGTTACTGGTGCACCGACTTTCTCGTGGTGCAACGCGCCATGGCCGCTGACTCCATGTCCGCCGCCCGTCGTACTCCTCTCATCGCCGCCATTCCCAAAATGCTCTTTCCCGCCCTCGTCATCCTTCCCGGTATGATCGCCATCGCCCTGCACCAACAAAGCGGCGGAATGTTTCTCCCCACCGCGGCCGACGGTACTCCCGACTACAACATGGTCATCCCCACTCTGCTTGCCAAATACCTGCCTACTGGACTTCTTGGAATCGGCTTCACGGCCCTCATGGCTTCCTTCATGTCTGGCATGGCCGGGAACGTCACTGCCTTTAACACCGTCTGGACCTACGACATTTATCAGAGTTACTTCGCCCCAAACAAATCGGACTCCCACTACCTCTGGATGGGACGCTTCGCCACGGTCTTTGGCATTGTGGTGAGCATCGGCGCCGCCTTCCTCGCCTCCCAGTTCAATAACATCATGGACATGCTTCAACTCGTCTTCGGCTTTGTGAATGCCCCCCTCTTTGCCACCTTCTTGCTCGGCATGTTCTGGAGACGCACCACTGGTCACGGAGCCTTCTTTGGCCTAATCGGTGGCACAACCGCCGCTGCTCTCTTCCACGGCCTCGCCATCGCCAAAGGGTGCGTTCCAGGAATCAAAGGGGGTTGGCTCCAACCGATGTTTTCTTTCCAAAGTGAAATGGGCCAAAACCTCTGGATGGCCATCGTGGCTTGGTCCGCCTGTTTTGGCCTCACCATTCTTATCTCGCTGCTCACCCGCCGAACCAAGAGTGATGAGGAACTCAAAGGTCTCGTGTACTCCCTCACCCCCAAGCCCAAGTCCGAGGATGAGGCTTGGTACAAGCGCCCCGTCCTCGTCGGTATCCTCGTCATGTTGGCCGTCGTAATCCTCAATCTCCTCTTCCTCTAATGAACTTTGACCTCCGCATTCCCCTTGGCCTGATCTTCTCCCTATACGGTATTATTCTCATCGGCACCGGCCTGACCTCTACCCCCGAGATGATCCGCCAAACCCTCGGTCAAAACATCAACCTCGGTTGGGGCGTGGTGCAGTTACTTTTTGGGCTGGCGATGCTCTTTCTCTCACGCCGGAAGAAATAATAATCGTCCTACATGCTTTCTTTTCCTCCTCGTTGGATAGGACAAGTTCTCTCTCTTGTTCTGCTGATCTCTTTTTCCGTTCTTATCCAGGCCAAGGAATCAAAACCAACCGCTGACGTCATTGTTTACGGAGCAACTTCAGCTGGAGTCACAGCGGCAATCTCCGCCGCTCGAAATGGAGCCAGCGTCATCCTGCTGGAGCCCGGTCGCCATGTTGGAGGAATGCTTTCCGGAGGTCTCGGTCGGACCGATATGGATCGGCAGGAAAATGTGATTGGAGGTCTGGCCAAGGAGTTTTTTCAAAGGGTGGGCCGGCACTACGGACAGCAAATTGCCTGGACCTTCGAACCCCACGTCGCCGAAGACGTTCTGAAGAGCATGCTGGCCGAACAAAAGATCGAGCCAAGATTCGGCCAAGCACTCGGCTCCATCATTATGAAAAACGGACGGATTGAATCTCTCAAGACCCGTGACGGCCACGAATATTCCGCCCAGGTTTTTATTGATGCCACCTACGAAGGCGACTTGATGAAGGCTGCCAAGGTTTCCTACGCCATCGGGAGGGAGAGCCGCAGCCTTCACAAGGAGTCCTTGGCGGGTCGCCGGGATCTTCTCCGCAGCAATCATCAGATCAATTATCGCATCTATCCATGGAAAGACGGAAAGCTTCTCCCTCACGTGACGGCGGAAGAGGATCTCGTTCCCACAGGCACTGGAGACGGAAAGATGCAGGCCTACTGTTTCCGACTTTGTCTGACCGATGTGCCCGAAAACCGCCTGCCCGTCACGCCGCCCCCAAATTATAATCCGGCCGACTACGAATTGCTGCGGCGTTGCTTTGAGGTCGGTGGCGAGAAGGTGGACGGCATTCTTGGCATCAAGAGAATGCCTAATGGTAAGTCAGACGTGAATGCCGGAGCCCCCATTTCCCTAAATCTTCCCGGCGCCAACAAGGATTACCCAGACGGCACCCCGGAACGCCGCCGGGAGATTTGGGATCAGCACCTCCACTGGGCCCAAGGTCTGGTCTACTACGTACAGAACGATCCCTCTGTCCCGAAGAAGGTGCGCGAGAAGTATGCCCCGTGGGGGCTTTGCAAGGATGAGTTCACCGACATCGGCGGATGGCCCCACCAGATGTATATTCGCGAAGGACGCCGGATGCAGGGGGAACACGTGTTGACCCAAAAAGACCTGATGACCGATCGGCGCAAGAAAGACTGCATAGGAATTGCAGGTTACAATATCGACATTCGTGAGGTGCAGTGGCTCTCCATGAGGACATTCTTTTTCCCCAACGCGGCGGACGAGTTGTACATGGAAGGCTACGTCAGCCAGCCCGTAGATCCTTGGGATATTCCCTACCGGGCCCTACTTCCCAAATCCAAAGAGTGCCGCAACCTGCTGGTTCCGGTATGCCTCAGTAGCTCGGCGGTCGCATTTGCTTCCTTCCGCATGGAACCCCAACTTATGATCGCAGGGCAAGCAGCCGGCGTCGCAGCTGCCTTGGCCAACCGGGACAAGAAATCGGTTCATTCTGTTGATGTAACCGAACTGCAAAAGATCCTGACCTCAGAAGGACAGATCTTAAAAGAACCTGCTAAGCTGTAACCTTGGTGTCAGAGGTCGGGCCCACGTCATTTCAATCGGCGCCCAAACCGATCTACAGGAAACACAAGGATACGTGCCCCCTCCGTTTGCTTTTCCGGTGAACAGGCCGCCAAGACCGCAACCACTGCGCCTTCCTCATCCAGAAAGACATTCGGTCTCTCAATACGAAGGAACTTCGTCTCACTGCCATCCTCAAATCGGATGGGAATCTGGTTGGAAAAAAGCGGCTCCTTAGAAACCAACTCGTAGGAGATGCCGTCCTGAGACGTATAGTAGACAAAACTCTTGTGCAGCCCGGAAGCCAAGCCGTGCAGGTCGGTCAACAGCATGTGATAACGCTCCCCGTCGTGCCACAGGCAGGGATCCTCATTCTGATAATTGTTGGGTAATGCGTTGTCCTTCCCATGATGCAGCATGGTATACGGCCCAAAGATCGATGGGGAACGAAACGCGTGAATATAGTGAAGCAGCTCGTCGAATTTTTTACTGCCAGGGAATTTAAGATTTTCGACCTTTACCTTGCCCACACCATAAACCGACCCGTCCGGATGGATCCACAGAGCGGGGTTGTTGGCTGGGATACACCAATCTTTCAGGCGTTCCCACGGACCTTCGACCGAATCACTCACCGCCACACCGCTTTTCCAAGCAGGGATTCCAAGGTAGTAGAGATAATATTTTCCATTGTGAAACGTAATCTTCGGATTGTGACAACCCTCAGAATCAAAGAAGTCGCCTGGGCGCGGACGAAAGACCTCACCGGCATAAGTATAAGGCCCGAGCAGGTTTTTCGATGTCCCTCGCACAATGAAACTGGTTTTCCATGCGTTAAAGTTTTCACTGGTCCAGCAAGAGGCGAACATGTGGTAGGTGTCCCCCACCTTGATGATCGAAGGATCCCAAAGATTGAATCCTTTTCGCGCAAAGCCGCCGTTCCGCAGCGGGTTTCCAAGCTTGGCCTTGAGCGGATTATCGGTCGGCATCTGAGCATTCACCTGTTGGCGCCAATCGTGTAAGAGTTTTACAAGGTAATCCGTTTTCTCCGGTTGCTTTGATACGAGATTATTTTTTTCACCTAGATCCGTCTTTAGGTCATAAAGCTCCAGCCTCATATCCTCGTACCACTCAATCAACTTCCAGTCTCCCAACCGAACAGCTCCGTAGGGAGATCCCCCTTGGTTGCTATAGTGCGGATAGTGCCAGAAAAGCGGGTGCTCCTTGAGATTTCCGCCCTTGGTGGCGGTGAGAAAACTAACACCATCTTCATCTTTCTGTTGGCGCGGCGATAAGCCAACCATTTGCAGGATCGTGGAATAAACGTCGGCAGAGATCACCGGATACGAAGAAATACTTCCTGGTCTAGTCATTCCGGGTGACTTCACAATCAATGGGACACGAACCCCGCCCTCGTAAGGCCATCCCTTACCTCCGCGCAAAGGCAAATTGGACGTGGGCGAGCCTTCTGCATTGGAAAGTCCGCCGTTGTCGGAAGTAAAGATAACGATGGTGTTTTTCTCAAGGCCCAATGTGGCGATCTTCTCCAGAATCTTCCCAACGCCCTCGTCCATGTTCTCGATCATGGCGGCATACGTCGGTTGGTTCTGTATCTGACGGACAGGACGCCCCAAATCAGGAAGAAACTCGGCTTTTTTCGGATCCGCACGAAAAGCGGCCTTGGCTTTATATTTCTTCTCTAGATCGCCTTTGGCTTGAAGTGGAGTGTGAACTGCGTAGTGCGGGAGATAGAGAAAAAAGGGCTTGTTGCGATTCTTCTCCATAAATCGAATCGCCTCATCGGTTAAGCGATCACTCAGATATTCGCCCGGGGGTCCATCGGACAGATTGGGAAGTGCGTAAGGACTGAAGTAGGAAGTGGGGTTACCCTTTCCCGATCCTGCGATATTAAGATCAAAGCCTTGTTGTTCCGGCCAAGTATCCGAAGTATCGCCTAAGTGCCATTTTCCGATACAGGCCGTCGCATACCCTTCCTGCCTCAAAGTCTCCGCAAGGGTTCGCTCCTCCTTGGGAAGAAAAGTTTGAAATTTCGGTCGATGAAGTTTTTGTGAGGATTGATCCGGTCGGCCCGGCAACCAATCCGTGAGATGCAAACGAGCCGGTGATTTCCCAGTCAGTAGACTCGCCCTTGTTGGGGAGCAGACGCAGGCAGAGGCATAGGCATCCGTGAAACGAATACCCTCCTGAGCCAAACGGTCGAGATTGGGAGTTTCGTGAAATTCACTTCCGTAGCACCCGAGATCTTTCCAGCCGAGATCGTCCGCCAGAATGAACACGATATTGGGCCGTCGCGACTTGGAGCAGGACAGCAGACAGATGCATCCCACTAGTAAGAAAAGGCTCCAGGCGATTCGCGAACCAAGCCGATTCATCATCAGCGCGGAATCAGCGTTACCGACTGAAGTCGCATCAGTTCTTTGCCGGTGATGGTATCGGTGGTGACCTGAATATCCACTGGACCGGGCTCCAACGTGACTGTACTCAGATTCAACTCCACCCCCTCCCCCTGCTGAATGACTTCACCCTTCAGTTTTTGTTTTCCAATCTGAACGGTGAAAGTTCCGCCAAAGGTGGCCTCACTCTTGGCCGTCACTGTGCCACCCATCGTTTCTACCTTGGCCTTTCCGTCCGCTCCCGGGGCGTCGTAACGCACGATCACATCAAAATCGGTTTTTTGGTTCACCCGCGTTGACCATTTCACTGCACACTCTTTCTGATTCCACCCCGTAACATTCGCCGAGTTGGCGGTTCCACGCCCCAATCTCCATCCATCTTTCTTTTGCGTCCCCAACAGTTCGGCAAAGAAAACGCTCAACCGGTTCGGCATGTTGCTTTGCAAAAGAAAAGCAGGATCTCCCTCAAGGGCCGCTTTGCACTCAACCAGAATGACACTGTCAGATTCATCCGGAGCTTTTTGCGGAAGCTCGATCTCCACATCGATCCCCTTACGCTTCACGGTCAGTTTTGTTCCCCGGTCAGCCAAAAGAGTGGCCTTTTCAATTTCCCCCTTCAGCCCGCCCACCACGAGCTTACCGTCCGAAGGCCATTCGAATACATGCAGATAAAGATTCTTCCCTTTGAGGGTGGAGTCTCCCCAGCTTTGCCGCATCAACGGAGTCCGTGTCGTTCCACGGATCGACTCCCCGTTCACTTCCCACCACTTGCCGATCGAATGAAGAATCGCCAAATCCTCCGGAGCCATCTTGCCGTTCCCCATCGGCCCAATATTCAGGAGAAGATTGCCACCCTTGGCCGCGGCTTTGGCCAGCAACCGGATAAAATGAGTCGGGCTTTTGTGGGACTTGTCTAACGAATGATAGCCGTACGATTCGTTCGTCGTCGGGATCGCCTCCCAATCCTGCTCCTCCGGTTTGGTCATCGGACCGAACTCCAGCGGCCGGTCGGGAGTACTGAGGTAATCTCCGTAGATCGCCCCGGCAACCCGCCCATTAATAATCAGATTGGGGTACTCTTTTCGGAGATAGGCCAGAATCAGCTCGTTCAGCTCCTTCGGATTATGATGGGCGGTGTCCCCCCAAAACAGAACAGGATGATAGTTTTCAATCAGCTCCTTGATTTGGGGAAACACTTTCTTCTCCACAACCGCTTTGCGCCGTTCCGGTCCGTTTGGCTCGGGATATCTCGGGTCCCCAGAGATCGACCAGTCCTGCGCGTGGGAGTAATAGAAACCCAGTTTCACCCCGTACTTGTCACACGCCGCTTTTAACTCCTTGAGTGGGTCGCGACCAAACTTGCTCGTCTTGACCACGTTGTAGTCGTCTGTTTTCGAATCGAACATCGCCACCCCATCGTGATGCATCGAGGTGATCACGATGTACTGCATCCCCGTGTCCTTCACCGTCTTGACCCACTCCTCTGCATTGAACTCAGTCGGGTTGAACGGCTTCACCACCTTCTCCAAATACTCCTCCCGCTTGATCTTCATGATCCGCTGCAAATGTTCCGCATATCCCTCCACCTTCTGGCCGTTCCACTCCCCACCGAAGGCCGAGTACACCCCCCAATGAATGAACATTCCAAACCTCGCCTCCCTCCACCAGGCCAATCGGGCATCCTTTGATGGATCCTGAGCAGAGGGAACCAAACTGGATGGTGCGTTGGTGCTGGTCTGGGCGAGCACGCTGAAGTTTGCAAGGAGTCCCAGAATTCCAGTCAGAGAAAAAATCAATCTCATGGATTGTTAATCATAGATCAGTTGAGCGGTTGCTGTCGTGTCCTGATTTGAAATAAGCCTAACCCAATAGGCCTGAAACCAATTTGGAAATTTGTGCTGGGCCGATTCGTTCGGTTTGAGAACAAACTCCTTCACGGCGACCCATTTCCATTCTCCCGTCACATCGGCCTCTAGGGTGAATTTGGCCGACTGATTCCCCTCGTTGGAAAGTTCCAGCCTTTTCCTGTCATAGCCAGTCATGAGATAGGGATCGGAGGGCTCCATCTTTTTCACTGAGCTATGGAACCAAGGTCCACCTTGTCCCCTCGGCTTTCCCAATCTCCATAAATCGTCCACCACGCCGACCCACACATTGGCCCGCCCATCGTTCGAACGGAGGATATGAGGATTCCCTCTGCCTCCATCGATTCCCGTCATAACCAAAAGACCTCGATAAGAGCAGTAGTCCTGAATTTTCAATCCATGGGTCGCGATGGGCCTCACCTTAGCGATGCCTCCCGCATTTTCGGCCGGCAGCTCGTAAAAAGTCCCATGGCAGTTGAGCAGATCCCGCTCCGTACAAACCTCCCGGTCCAACCTCACGACTCCTCCAGCCGATAGATCTGCATACGAAGAATCGGATTTCGGTAATCTCCACCTCATTCCCCGTTCATCCCGATAAATCGCCGACGCCGCATCCGTTTCTAAAATCCCATTGGGAATCCGAGTCACTTCTTCCACCTCCTCAACGGCCTTGGTGTTGATCACTGGATTTAGTTTCAGATCCCAATCCAGTTCATAGATCCTACCCGAAATCGATTCGGTCCCGTTCATTTGCGTGGCTTGGATCAGCAGGGTCTTTCTTTCATCTCCTCGGGTTCGAAGAAATCCTCCAAAAGAGGATTTAGATTCGATATTCGCCAACCCCTCAAACTGCCGACCATTTTCCAGCCCCCTGTTGTCTTCTGCTGACATATGAAAGAAAGCTGTGGCTTTCAGCCAATCGCGATCAGATCGAATCCGAATCCACTCCCCGGAAATCTCCGAGCCCAATTCTGTCCACACCCCTCCTTTTCCAGATACCACAATCTGACGAAGAGGTTGCCAGTTACCTTTCCCATCCGGATCAATTTCCAGATCAAAACGGATGGTCGATGCCGACCCATGCAAAAGAAAAAGGGAGCGCTTGGCAAAGCCGGCGATCAGAAATGGATCCGACCACTGCCCCGCTTGAACCGGATCATCTAACCAAACTCCTCCTCTTCCCAGAACTGGGCCGAGTTGATCGGGCGTCTCTCCGTAGGTGAACCAAAGATTGGATTGGGACTGCCCAGGCCCACCCAGATTCCCTTTTGCTGCCCGCTTGTTCAGAAACTCCGATTTGGCCGTATCATCACATCCGAAAACCAACCGATCCCGCCACCGACAGAAATCCCCAATCACTTTCAAATAGGTCGAGCGAGGCCGAATTCCCGAACTGTTTTCAGCAGAAAATGTCTTCGGAAATTTCCAAAACATCCCGTGCATGGTCATCAGTAGATCCGGTTCCCCGATCTCCCGAATTCTCGGCCATTCCGTATTCCATCCATGCGCTCCGTCGTAACAGTGGCTCGCCTTGGGCAATCGATAACTGTGCCACTTTTCTTTCGAAAGACACATTAGGACTAGGGAACGATGATCCCATCCGACCGACCAGATAGGATCGCTCTCCGGATGATTATTTCCGTAAATCCCTCCTGGGCCGGTGACCTCGGTGAACTGGTTGCGACGAACCAACTCCCAATCTCCGCTTCCCTTCCACTCAGCCAACGCTCCGCTGGGGATCGCAGGATTTAACTCCGCCTCCTTGCTCCGTTCCCCGTTGTTGGAGTAAACCAACCGCCCCTGCCCGGAATAAAGTCCCTTCCCGTGGTATCCAGGAAGCTTGGACGATAGGACTTGGGAATAATCCTCCACCCCGGAAGGCAAAGGGGCCGGATTTCCATCTCGGATCAAGGGGCAAACTTCGAGACTTTTTACATCCACCTCGTAAAGCCCCTCCTCCATCGTCCCAAAATAGATTTTTCCCGCAGGATCCGTCAAATGCCGGGCTACCCCCGTCAACCTTCCGGGCATTTTTTGAAACGGAATCGTTCGGACCCCTCCCTTCTGATCGATCAGGTAAGGCCCGATGATCAGCTGCTTCGATTCCTGATGTATTATCCGATCGGCGACAGTACCTCCCACGCTTTCCGGGCGGATGATCTGCCTCAAATCAGGCGTGATCTCGTAAAGTTTGTCGGAAGATCCGTAGGGACGGTGCGGACCGTAGGTCACCACCCAAAGGCGATCCGCCCAAGGCACCACAGCGCCTGTCCCGCACTCCCCCTCCTGGTTGAACATCGCCAAGGATGGATAGATGCCGGAAATTTCCACCGGTTGCTTGGAGCAACCCGCCAAACCCAACAGTGCCAATCCGAACGAGAGAAGTCGGCTCTTACGAGCCATTCGGTTTTTCATCCACAAACGGTTTCCCATCTTTCCAGCCAATCTTCACCTTCGAGAGATACCAGGATTTTCCGCCGTCCTTGTTTCCCTGATAAAACAGATACGTCTGCCCGTCCTCATCTTGAAAGATCCCCGGATGACCCGATTCGCTCTCATTCCACTCCCCCGGCTTTCCGTTCGTCAAAAAGGGCTGATCCGACATCCTTTTCCACTTCACCCCATCCTCACTGGTCGCCACTCCGATCTGTTGCGGTTCATTGTTAAAAGCGCCGGCATAAAACATAAACAATTTCTTTCCACGACGCAGAACGCTTGCGGCTTCCAAACACTTCTTCTCCCATGGCAACTCAGGCTTGAGAATCGGCGCATCCACCAGCTGGGCCCAGGTGCCCCGTGAAAAATCAGAATCGATCGGAGCCGCTGCCACACCCATCAACTGGACTTCGTACCCGGGATCCCGACTAGCGAAATAGAGCAACATTCTCTTTCCGTCCGGCACCACCTCCGCATCGATCGCTCGGCCGCAAGTCCACTTTCCATGCGGGCGAAAGATCGGATTCGAGGGCTCTCTCGTAAAATGAATGCCGTCTTCTGACCAAGCATGACAAATCGCATCTTTCTCCTTATTTCCATAACTCTGATAAAAAAGATGAATCTTCCCCTTCCAAACCAGTGCTGCAGGCGCGCAAAACCCCTTCGCCTCACTGGGATGCTCCGATTCCATCTGAGCCTCTTTTTTCCACCGCAACATGTCCTGACTGGAGGCAATTCCGATTTTCCAGCCATTGTTTCCATCATGAGTCGGGACGGAGTAGTACATCCAATACTTTCCCTTGAATTTCACGACAGAGGGATCCTTGGCAAACGGCTCGTCCCCCAACGACCGGTCTCCATACATCATAATCCCCCGCTGATTGAACGACTCGATATTCACGCCTTCCTCGGACTTCTTCCCCTCTTTTCCTAAGACCGAAAATAAGCTGAGTCCGATAGTCCACAGACACAAAAATACCACGCGCATAAATGAAAATTACCAAGTCATTACAAGCAGCGAAAGCGAAGATTGTTCATTTAAGTACGAAGTTCAAAGTTTTATTCTAGTTACATTCTTCTTGTTCTAGTAGGGTTAATCTTCCTCATGAACCTCCCTCGCTTCTTGGGACTGTCGCTATTTCTGGCCCTCTTGTTTCTCAAACCCTTCGTTCACGCAGAAGAAATCCAATCCCTCGCCGGCCCCTGGCAGATTCGACTCGACCCAAAAGGACTCGGCCTTAGTCAAAACTGGATCGATCCACAGATCCGTTTCAGTCAATCTATCTCACTTCCAGGCACAACGGATCAAGCCCGACTCGGTACCCCTTGCCGCGCCGAACCTGAAATCAGCAAGGCTGGTCTCGCCGGCCTCACACGCAAATTTTCCTATATCGGCCCCGCCTGGTACCGCCGTACCATTGAAATTCCGAAAGAGTGGGAAGGGAAGCATATCACCCTCTTTTTGGAACGGGTGATCTGGGAAAGCCGGCTCTGGTTGGACGGAAAAGAGATTGGCCAACAGAACTCACTCAGCACCCCCCACGAATTCGATCTCTCCTCCGTCACCCCAGGAAAACACGATCTACTCCTCCGCATCGACAACCGCCAACAGTTCGATATCGGCCGATCCCACGCCTACATCGAAGACACCCAGTCGATCTGGAATGGTGTGGTTGGAAAAATCGAGCTCCGCGCCAACCCTTCTGTTTGGATCGATCAAGTTCATCTAAATCCGAATCCCGCCAAACCCTCGGCGGAAATCCGGATCGGCAATCGCACCGGAAAAGCAGGTTCAGGAAATCTCTTGCTCCAAATCTCCAGCGGCAATAACGCGTCCGAAAGGTCTGTCCCGGTGAAATGGAATGCTCAAGGAGGCACGATCACACAAACCCTAGACTTTGCCGGAAAACTCCCCGTCTGGAGCGAGTTCCATCCCAATCTCCAAAAGCTCAAACTCACCTTACAATTGGAAAACGACCAAGACACACGGGAACTGTCTTTCGGACTTCGAAAGATTGCCCGCTCTGGGATGAGCATCACCCTGAACGATCTCCCCATCTTTTTCCGCGGAACTCACGAGGGCTGCTCCTTCCCACTGACCGGGTACCCCCCGATGGACGTGGAGGGATGGCGGCGAATTTTCAAAATCCTCAAGCAGTGGGGCCTGAATCATATGCGCTTCCACTCCTACTGCCCGCCCGAAGCCTGCTTCACTGCCGCAGATGAGGAGGGCATCTATCTCCAACCTGAACTCCCTCTTTGGACCGGCAAATTGGATGCCGCAGGAGATGAGAAGCGCGTCGCATGGGTTCGGGAGGAGGCTCGCCGTGTGATCGAGGCATATCGAAATCACCCCTCCATGGTTCTCTTTTGCCTCGGAAACGAACTTCAGGGGCAGTTCAAGTTTCTGCAAACTCTTTTGGGCGATTTGAAGAAGGCTGACTCCTCCCGCCTCTACACCATGACCTCCAACCGGCTTTGGATTCTAGATGCCCCCGCGAAACTAGGTGAACCCAACATGCCTCCTCTCCTTGATGACTTCCTGGTCGAACGAGCCTTCTGGAACAAAAAGGAAAAAGATGGGATGCGTGGCCAAACTTTCTTTGCCGAATCCCCCAACACCTCGATCGACTTCAGCCAAACCCTCAAACGCTCGCCTCTCCCACTCCTCACTCACGAGATTGGCCAGTGGAACGCTTTCCCCAATCTGGCTGAAATCCCCAAATACACCGGCGTTCTCCGTCCGATCAATCTCGAAGCCATCCGGGACGATCTTAAAAAGAACGGGCTCCTCTCCCAGGCTGCTGACTTCACCCGCGCTTCAGGTAAATTTTGCGCCGAACTCTACAAACAGGAACTGGAACTGGCCCTCCGCAGCACTCCGCTCTCAGGATACCAACTCCTTGACCTACACGACTATCCCGGCCAAGGCACGGCCCACGTCGGACTGCTCGACTCTTTCTGGGATCCCAAGGGATTCGCCGAACCCGCCCCTTTCCGCGAAGCCTGCTCTCCCATCGTCCCACTACTCCGACTTCCCAAACGAGTCTACACATCGGACGAAACTCTTTCGGCCAAACTTGAGTTCGTCAATTTCCTGGAAAAACCGATCTCCAACGTCTCTCCCCAATGGGAAATCAAAGCTTCAGATGGAAACTTGATTGGGGAAGGAAAGCTCGGCCCCATCAACCTACCGCTGGGCGCCGCTATCCACGCCGGAACCCTCACGGCCTCTCTTTCTTCCGTTACCCAACCTACCGAAGCTACGATCCGAGTCAGCGCCCAAGAAGCTTGTGCGATGAACTCATGGAAAATATGGATCGTACCTCCCCAGCCAAAGGTTGATTCCCCTAAAGTTCTCGTTACCTCTTCCCTTAACGAGGCTCAAAATAGTCTCTCGAAAGGAGGCACCGTACTTTTCCTGCCCAATCAAGGTTCGATCCGTCAAAAACAAGAGACATCCTTCCTCCCGGCTTTCTGGAGTCCTGTCTACTTCACGAACCAGGCCGGCACGATGGGACTTCTCATTCAAAATAACCATCCGGCCTTGGCCGATTTTCCGACCGAGGAGTATTGCAACTGGCAATGGTGGAGCCTCCTGACCCCCTGTGCCGGCTCAGTCGTCCTAGATCAGGTCAATAATATCCAACCCATCGTCCAGACCATCGACGCCTTCTCCCGAAATCAGAAACTGGGGCTGATCTTTGAAGTCAAAGTTGGCTCTGGTCGCCTCCTCGTCTGCTCGGCCAACCTCAGCGGAGATCTCGACCCCATGCGCCGCCAGATGCGCACCAGCCTGATTCGCTACCTCTCGGGGCCGACCCCATCCAATCTCACAAAACTTTCTGAAAGTGAATTGTCCGCCCTCTTCTGCGAAGAGTCTCATACTTCAGGTTCAGAGAAATGGTCGAAAGATCTCGAGCCACTTCCGGTAAAGAAATGATCCATCGTTCCCTGCTCACTTTTCTTTTCGCGATTTCAGCCCTTCATGCCGAACGGGAGGTTCAACCCCTGACGAAGGACTGGAAGTTCATTCGTCAGGATGTCGATCAGTATGCAGATACGAAAAAGTGGGAAACTGTCACGATACCTCACACCTGGAACGCCTTGGATGGACAGGCAGGGCCGGCTGAAATCAGCAGCAAACAGGAAACTCCGGAACAGGCTGCTGCAGCCACCGAAGTCTGGATGGCTGAGATCGAAGCCAAGAAAGCTACCGATCCTCACCTCGCGAAAAAGGGTCTTTATGAAGGGGCTTGCTGGTACGCACGCAACCTTGAAATTCCCGAAGATTGGGAGGGGAAACGCCGAGTTTTCATTCGTTTTCAAGCCGCCTGTCTCGTGGCCCGAGTTTACCTCAACGATGCCTTCATCGGGGAGCATCGGGGAGGATTCACCGCCTTTTGCTTTGAACTGACCGACTACCTCAAGTTCGGCAATAAAAACGAGCTTCGCGTCCAGGTCGACAACTCCCGCCGGGAAGATGTGCCTCCTCTCTTTGGAGATTTTAACCTGTACGGCGGAATCTATCGGCCTGTGGATTTGATCGTCACCGATGAGATCTGTGTCTCCCCCCTCGATTATGCTTCCCCGGGGGTTTATTTGACCACGAAGTCCCTCAACGACAGCCAAGCGGTCGTCGAGGTCCGTACTCTTGTCTCCAATGGGCAAAATCCGGTCCTCGCCTCGAAAAGCGAGGATCAGACCCCGGGAGCCGAGACAACAAAAACAACCAAGGGCAAAAAAGATTATATCCGGCCACCCCCTGTTCGCATCACCCTTTCAACTCAGATCCAGGATAAGTCGGGTCAGATCGTGGCACAGGATTCAAAGGAAAATGATGTACCCTCGGAAGAGGTTGTCCCCTTTAAACAAACGCTAAAGATTAAAGATCCGCATCGTTGGAACGGCCGACAGGACCCTTATCTCTATCGCGTCGTTGTGACCGTACAAAGGGATGGGAGTGCGGTCGATCAGGTCATTCAACCGCTCGGGCTTCGGGACTTTGCCATCAAGGAGGGGCAGGGCTTTTTCCTTAACGGGAAACCTTATCCGATTTTGGGAGTCAATCGTCATCAGGACATCCGCAACAAAGGTTGGGCTCTATCGGCACAAGAGGAGGAAAATGATGCCAAGTTGATTCAGGAAATGGGGGCCAACGCGATTCGCAACGCCCACTACCCTCAGAGCCAGAACTGGCACGACATTCATGATCGGCAAGGGACTCTCCTGTGGGACGAAATTCCACTGGTCAACGTGACCCGCAACACCCGTGCTTTTTGGCAGAACACCGAGGAAATGCTACGTGAGATGGTGAGCCAGCTTTACAACCATCCTTCATCGATTTGGTGGGGACTCTTTAACGAGCTTGGCACGCGACCCATGCCCCCAAGCGATGAACAGTTAAAGCATCTCCAGTCCGTCGCAAAGGAGCTCGATCCACAACGTTTCGTGGTGGCGGCATCTTGCAAGTACAACCAATCCTTCAACTTGATTACGGAGCAGATGGCCTTCAACCATTATCCGGCTTGGTATCACGAATCCGCACCTTCCGACATGAAGAGCTTCGTCGAAAAACGTTCCAAAAGCGTGAATAAGCCGATTGCGATCAGTGAGTACGGAGCTGGGGGAAATATCGCTCACCATAGTGAAGGTGCTCCGGTTCGTCCCGAGCCCAGAGGCCCCTTTCATCCTGAGGAGTATCAAGCCTACGTGCACGAGGGAGATTGGGCCGCCATGAAGGATGACCCACTGATCTGGGGAACTTTCATTTGGAACATGTTTGATTTTGCCTGTCGCGGTCGAAAAGAAGGAAATGTTCCATCGCTGAATGACAAAGGCCTCATCACACACGACCGTAAAATCAAAAAGGACGCCTTCTACTTCTACAAGGCCAACTGGAATCCCGAGCCGATGGTGTATCTCACTTCCCGCCGAGCGACGACCCGAAAAGAACCCATCACCGAGATTAAAGCCTACTCCAACTGCCCGGAGGTCGAGTTGTTCGTGAATGGTGTTTCCGTTGGAAAATCTAAGCCCGACAGCTTTAAAATCTGCCGCTGGGAAAAGGTCCAACTTTCATCAGGCAAGAATTCGATCCGAGTTGTAGCCCCATCCGGCAAAACCAACTTGGAAGATTCATGTGAATGGCAGTTGGGCAATACGAAACCATGAAAGCCTCGCCATTAATCGGTATTTTAGTTTACGTCCTTCTTCCTTTTTTCTCGACCTCTACTTATTCCGAATCCTCCCAATCAGTTTTTCACGATCGCGACATAGTCTGTCTCGTCGGCGACAGCATCACCGCCAGTGGCCTCTACCACTCCTACATCTATCTCTACTACTCGACCCGTTTCCCTTCACTTCACCTTTCCTTCGTTAACTGCGGCATCTCCGGAGATAACGCCTCCGGAATGATGGGTCGGCTCGACAAGGATGTTTATGCGAATCACTCCACCGTCGTCACCCTGAGCGCCGGGATGAACGATGTGAACCGCAACCTCTACTCCCAGACCAATGCCCCCACAAATGCTCCCGTGCTGCAGAAACAGGCAATCGAGAGTTATAAGAAAAATATCGAGAAGCTGGCCGAATCTTTTACCAAACACCAACTGCGACAGATTTACTTCACCCCGACCATTTATGACGAGGATGTGGAGTCGACCGTGGAGAGTCTGCGGGGAGTCAATGGAGCTTTGCGGGAATGCTCCGATTTTGTCCTGCAGTTTGCCCGTTCTAATAACATGCCGGCGGTCGATTTCTGGCACCCGATGAATGAACTCAACCGGAAACGTCAAAAAACCGACCCCAAGTTTACCCTCACCAGCAAAGATCGGGTTCATCCCGGTCCTGCTGGCCATCTTCTCATGGCCTACCTATTTCTCGATCAAACAGGTGCTCCGCAAGATGTGTGGCGCCTATCGATCGATGCAAAGTCCTCCAAGGTGCTTTCCCAGAGAAACTGCGAAGCCAAGGGCCTAGCCTCCAATCCTAGGGGTCTCACTTTTTCCAATCATGAACTTGCTCTTCCCTTCCCCTGTATTGCGGATGCGAAAGATGTCTTCTCATGGGTTCCTTTCGATGAGCGACTCAATCAGCAGACTCTCCAGATCTCTCATCTCGATGAAGGGAACTACTCCCTCTGCATCAACCAAGCTGAAGTAGGTCAATACTCCGCAACCGAGCTCGAAAAAGGAATTAACCTCGCGATCAACCCCAAGACACCCCAATCGGCACAGTCTGAGAAGATTGCGGCTCTCTGCCAGGAGCACTACACCCTCGGCAATACCATCCGAACCCTTCGCCGCGTCGAGATAAAGCATCTCCAGAATGTGGATCTGACCAACCGTTCCGCGGTGGAAGCGTCCCTCAATAAACTGATCGAGGAAAAACAGGCTCAGAAAAACGATCCAGGAGCCAATTCCGGTTACTATATCAAAACCGCCAGGATCTACCTCCAGGAGATCGCCAAGGAGCCCGCCAGTCGGGAGCGAATCCAGGCGATCGAGAAGGAAATCGGCCAGATCAACCAACCTCGGACCTACCGCTACACCCTTACAAAATCAGCTCCTTGATCGATTCATGAAAAAGGCTTCTCTCCTTCTCCTCGCCTTAATATCCACTGCGCTGGGACAGACCTCCGACTCTCCCCGTGAGAAACTCTCTTTGGATCGCGGATGGCTTTTTCATTTGGGAGACATTCCCTTTCCAGTTGTTAACGGACACCAAACCTCCTACCTCAATGCAAAAGCTGGCTCCGCCACTGGAGCAGCCGCACCGATTTACGATGATACCGACTGGCGGGAACTGGATCTCCCGCACGACTGGGCCTCGGAGGCACCTTTCGACCCGAAAGCTAACATTGCCCAAGGATATCGTCCCCGTGGAATCGGTTGGTATAGGCGCTACCTTCAGATCGATCCCACCGATCGCGGCAAACATCTGGAACTCCAGTTTGATGGTGTTTCCACCCACTGCACCGTATGGATTAACGGCACCCTCGTTCACCGGAACTGGTGCGGGTACACCTCGTTCACAATCGATCTCACTCCCTTGGCCCGATACGGTAACGAATTCAATACTATTGCCATCCGGGTCGATGCCGATGCTCAGGAAGGCTGGTGGTACGAGGGGGCGGGGATCTACCGACACACTTGGTTGACCAAACGTTCCCCCGTCCACATCGCCACGGATGGGGTCTTTGCCCAGCCCGTTCGCGCACCCCAAAAAACCATCTTCCCGTGGCAATCCGAGTGGAGCATTCCCATCCAAGTCACTCTTCAGAACTCAGGCCAGCAACCGGAAAAAGTTCAGGTCGAAACCTCCCTTCTGGATACAGAAGGCCGAATCCTCGAAAAGGTTTCGATCGATTGCGAAATCCCACCCCTCAACGACACCATCGCCAATCTCGCAATATTTCCAAAGAATCCCAGACTTTGGTCCGTCGATTCTCCTAATCTTTACCAAGTCCGCACGGTTCTCAAGCAAGCCGGGAAAATCACAGACGAAGACTCTCACTTCTGCGGATTCCGTACCCTTCGCTTCGATGTCGATACCGGTTTCTATCTAAACGACCAACCCCTCAAAATCCAGGGAGTTTGTAATCACCAGGACCATGCGGGCATTGGGGTGGCCATGCCCGATTCGATGTGGGATTTCCGTCTGCGCCTCCTCAAGGAGATGGGGGTGAATGCCGTCCGCTGCTCCCACCATCCACCGGCTGCTGAGTTTCTTGAGGCATGTGACCGACTGGGGATGCTGGTGATGGACGAAGCCCGCAACTTTAACGTCTCTCCCGAATACATCGGGCAACTCGAGTGGATGGTCCGGCGCGATCGGAATCACCCCAGCGTCTTTCTCTGGTCGGTCTTCAACGAGGAACCTTTCCAGGGAAATGAAGAGGGATATGAAATGACCCGCCGGATGGCTGCCGCAGTCAAACGGTTAGATAAAACCCGACCTGTGACCGCAGCCATGAGCGGGGGATTCTTTAACCCTATCAATGTCTCGGCCGCAGTCGACGTGATGGGCTTCAACTACCACCAGAAAGATTACGACGCGTTTCATCAGCAACACCCCACCCTGCCGATCCTCAGTTCGGAGGACACCTCATGCTTCATCACCCGCGGAGAGTATCGGAACGACAAGGAAAAACAGACTGCCGATTCCGGGGACACCTATGCCGCACGCTGGGGAGCAACCCATCGCGACGGCTGGAAGGCCATAGCAACGCGACCTTTTATCGCCGGAGGATTTGTTTGGACTGGTTTCGACTACCACGGCGAACCCACTCCCTTCGAATGGCCCAGCACCAGCTCTTCATTTGGCATTCTCGATCTGTGCGGTTTTCACAAATCCGCCTTCTATATCCACCAAGCCCAATGGCGAAAAGACATTCCGGTACTCGAACTGATTCCCCACTGGAACTGGCCGGGAATGGAAAACAAGCCGATCCGTGTGATGGCTCTGTCGAACGCGGAGAAAGTTGAACTGTATCTAAACGGAAGATCGGTCGGAGAGAAAGCAGTCGATCCCTTCGAAATGGTGGAGTGGCAGGTGCCTTACGAACCCGGCTTCCTTGAGGCCGTTGGCAAAAAGAACGGAAAAGAGGTCTCCCGGAAGAAAGTCGAGACCACCGGTTCCCCCGTTACGCTCGAACTCATTCCGGATCGACCCCAGATCGTCGGGAACGGTCAAGATGCTTTGCCGATCACCGTTCGGGCACTAGATGAAAAAAAGCGTCCAGTCCCGACCGCTATGCTTCCTGTAACGTTCTCACTCGATGGCCCGTCTAACATCATCGGCCTTGGAAATGGGGATCCGCGCTGCCACGAACCGGAAAAAGGAAATCAGCGCTCTCTGTTTAACGGATTGGCTCAGGTTATTTTACAAAGTCAGGCAGGCGGATCAGGTCATGTAACCCTTCGGGCCGAATCGAAGGGAATCCAATCAGCCGAACTTCAAATCCCCGTCACTTCCGCCCCAGAAAAACCTTTCGTTCCAAAAGCCCGTTTCGGCCAACGAATCGATCGGTGGAAAGCCTCCCCTGGTTTTAGCGTGAAACCTGACCCTCTTCTCTTAGTTCCCGACAATGACATGAACAGCTGGAGTTCGGTCACGCCGGGGAAAACGATCTCCCTCACTCAGGGATCCTGGTCGATCTTTTCCGCTAAAGTGGAACCCTTTGCTCCTCAGCGAAAAAATGGCGGAGTGATTCGTTTTCAGGGCATCGACGGGAAAGCCGAGGTCTGGATCGACGGAAAGCTTTGCGCCACGAAGTCCGTTTTTTCTACGGCCCCTCTGACCGCCCCCTTTCCAAGCGGGACACAGAAACGCTCCATTAGGGTTCTCATCGAAGCAGAAAAAGGTAGGCCGATTGGTTTCACTGCCCCGGTCTTAGTCGAATCGGCAAGCATCCAAGAGGCAAATGCACAGGGAGAGCTTGCAGGGGAAGTGACGGATCATTCGGTTTTACTTCAGTCACGAATCACTTCGATTCCCGGTCCCCTCCTTGATTCAAAAGGAGATATCCCGGGAATGGAGGGTCGAGCCTACTTCGAGTGGAGCGTAAACGAATCGTTTCGCCCGTCCCAACGCACTCCTGTCCTCGAAGCCAAAGCAGAGTCCGATTTTATCATCCGAGCCGCGATCGAAGGATTGCTCGAAGGAACCCGGTACTTCTACCGAATCGTGTTTGAAAATGGAAACAAGGGGCCGACTCGCACATTTCAAACACGATCCCCAAATGGAGATCATGTTTCGTTCTGTATGGGAAACTGCATGAACTACTATCCTTTCATCACTGGCCAACCCAACGGAGACGGACCCGTCACCGCAACGGCGGAGGACAAGCGCCTCGGATACCCCTCCTTTGCCGCCATGCAGAAGTTGAATCCGGATTTCTTCATCGGGGCGGGCGATATTGTTTATTATGATTTCCCAAAAGACTCCCCCGCCCAGACGGTTCCACAACTTCGAAAGAAGTGGCATGAACAGTTCCGCTTTCCTCGACTCATCAGCTTTTTCGGTAGCCGCGGAACCTACTGGATGAAGGATGACCATGATTTTCGTTTCGATGACGCAGATCTTGCCGGCAACCAGTTGCCCTCCGTCACCACGGGCAAGGATTTGTTCCGAGAGCAGATGCCAATCCATACGGCGGGGGATACGAAATCCCCAAATTACCGCACCCATCGTATCAGCCGTGACCTGCAGATCTGGTTTCTCGAAGGAAGAGATTACCGTTCTGACAATAAATCCCCTGCCGACCCGAAGAAATCAATCTGGGGAGAAGCTCAACGGAAGTGGATGGAAGAAACCTTACAATCAAGTCCTGCCAAATGGAAAATCATCGTATCCCCTACCCCACTCGTCGGACCTGATCGTGCCAGCAAAAGTGACAACCACACCAACTCAAAGGGCTTTCGTGATGAAGCAGACTCTTTTTTTCAATGGCTCACCGACAATAAGATTCAAAATGTCCTAATACTTTGCGGGGACCGACATTGGCAGTATCACAGCATTCATCCAAGCGGCGTGGAGGAGCTTTGTTGCGGAGCTCTCAATGATGAAAACTCGATTCGCGGAATTGCTCCGGGAGACCCTACTTCCACCGATCCTCAAGCCACCATTCGCCAACCCTACCTTTACCCCAATCCTACAGGTGGATTTCTTCATGTCGATCTGTCCTCAAATCCTAAAGGGACGTCACCCCTCACCATTTCGTTTTATGACGATGGCGGAAAACTCCTCCACCAAGTCATAAAGAAAAGCCCTTAATCCGTATCGGTTCGAAAGGGACGGGCAGGCAGATTCGACTCATCCGTCAAATTGGCATCGGCCGGACGATTGCACCACGCGTAACGGACAAAAGCTGGATTCGCCACTTCGGATGATTTCAAAATCACCTGATTTTTATCTAACCTCACCTGGGCGGGCTTGAACTGCTTATTGCTTCCCGCCACGGCAAATCCCCCGACTTCTTTTTGATCCGAACTTTTGAGTCCTCCCGTAAGTGGGCGAAATGAAATGATGGCTTCCCCTGCGGAATATCTTACCGAATCAAAGACAGGACCTTGGCACACCACGTCTTTTCCATATGCAATTTTCTTGGCCCAAAGAGCCAGTCTCTCCCCTACCTCCATTTTGCGTTCAGGATGAATGTTCTCGGGATCGCCCAACCCTAAAGTCACAGCCAAACCTGTCTTCGCGACATGATCTGCCACCCCGCTCTGCGCATCCCTCAATTGAGCCCATTTCACTCCGGTCGCACCATCCTCATTGTAGTTAAAGTCGGTGAGCTGAACGATCAGAAATGGAAAATCTCCCTGTCCCCATGCTTTACGCCAAGATCCAATCATTCCCGTGAGAAGCTTTTCATATACCTCGGCTCGGTATGCATTCGATTCACCTTGATACCAGATCACCCCTCGAATCGGATATGGCGCCAAGGGATGAATCATTCCGTTCCATAGGACAGACGCCAAATTCGGGTTCTTATCGGGGGCATGGGGAGCACGCGGCTTTTTGGGAGGCTTGGCTCCCGTCTTTTCCGCCTCTTTGACTTCCAGATTGTACGCGAGCTCGTCTCTCTCATATTTGGCGAGAAGTTTAGGATACCAGTTGGGATACTCATCCCGGTCATTTACCGCTTTGGCAAAAGCAGCATCACTTTTCAGAAATTCAAGAGGCGTCCAAGCCTCCGCGGGAGTTCCCCCCACCGCACTTTGAATCAAGCCCACGGGAACCTTTAGATCCTTGCGCAACTCCCTTCCAAAGAAGTAACCAACGGCTGAGAAGTTTAGAGCCGAACCTTTCGTGCTCAGATTCCAGGAAATCTTTAAATTGTCAGTTGGATCATGGGCGGGAGAGTGGGATATCCCCACCAACCGAAGAAGAGGATCATCCGCCTTATCCGCTTCCGCCGATTGGGCTCCGATCTGCTTCAACTTCCACTCCATGTTCGACTGTCCGCTCGCCAACCAGACCTCCCCGACCAGAATGTCGGAAACTTCGATCGAATTCGTTCCGGACGTGACCTTCAGGATCTGGCCTTTTTCATTTGCGGGAGAGGGATCCAACCGCACCAACCACATTCCGTCAGCTCCTGCCTTGGCCTTTAAGTCCTTCCCTTGCCACTTTACGACAACTTCCGAATCGGGATCCGCTTTTCCGATTACGGGAAAAGCCACATCCCTCTGAAAAACTGCATGGTCCCCGATCAGCGGATGAAGAGTGAGTTCACCCCGCAATTCAGGGGCAAGGACCAAAAAAGAGAGAGAAAGAGCTAAAATGTGGTTCATGGAGGATATATTTAACGCACAATCTTCGCTTCTTTCAAGTAATCGCCTGCAAATGGTTGGGTAACATCGGTCATCTTGTTATTACGAATCAAGACATCCACCGGCCCCCCCTCTAAAATGGAATCATCCCAACGGCCACCCATCTCTCGGATATCCACTCCAATCCGGGAATGCCTGACGTCCCCGGCCTCAAATAGGATATTGCTCACCATACCTCCGGCATAAAAGTTTCCAGCCGACTCGATCCTGTTTCGACGAAAGATCTGATCTACCGCCAAGGGCCCATGGTAATCGGGCGCAGTCACAGGCTGCCCTTTGTTTTTTTGAATCATCCGCTCGAAATAAAGAGGTGTGTAGGTATAAGTTCCTATGAGGGCTCCCCGAGGAAACACATAGGAAGCACCCCAGTTAATTCCCTCGGAGATCACGTTATCAAAAAATTGAGCCCTCATTCCAGGAATGAACTGATCTCCATGACACAATGTGATCTGATTCAGCGCACCACCCCGTTCGGAATAATTACCTGCGACCACCATCTCAACCCCTCCCCCCCACAACGAAACCGCATTCCCAGCATCCTTCACGAGATTGTCGACAAAAAGACCCCGGTAAAGAGTCTTGGATATCGAAACAAAAGAAGTTTCATCTAGAGGAACCTGCCAAGGCTCATCTGTTTCGACTCTGTCTTCCTCTAAAGATTTCATAAATCTCACTTGGCCCGCCCCTTTCCCATCCAGAACCGAGACCATCGCCCCTGCCCATTTTGCACTGAGATCGCCCCCCTGCATCGAAGAAGCGAGAGTGGTTTTTGTTCCATCCGAACGTTTCGCCCATCCCGTATAAACTCCCAAGGGGGAGTGGAAATCGGAAACAAATCCTCCGTCCCGATCCAAAACATAACAGTCCTCGATCGAGTTTCGGGCACAGTACAACTCTCGGGAAAAGTTGCTCGCTTCCCCCAGTTTTCCCTCATGGGAAGCCGTGATGTGCACGTTCAATAGGCAAATTCCACCATCCAGACAAAGATTCTCCTCAAAGATCAACTTCCTGGTCTTGCGACCCATCACCGTCCAGGAGCGACCCGTCCCCCCGATTCGGTTTCGGGCGATCACACCACTGGCTCCATTGAAGATCATCGCCGACATGGAGGAGTAAATATCGCAGTCCACCACCTCAAGGTTCGGCCCGCTCAGATGGATCGCCCCTTGAGAGTTGGCTCCCCCCTTCGGCTCGTCTTTCCAGCGACGGAGAAAAGCCTCCTCCGCATCCGCATAGTGTCGCCCCGTTCTCTGCACATTAATGAAGCGGTTCAACCTCATCAGGACCCGGTTGATCTTCACATGGCCCGCTCCTGCGGCCGTATCGGGAAAATCGGAAAGAATGCCCGCTCGATGATTCACCGCATAGATCGCCAGATCCTCCACCCCGAAATGCCCAGGCCCACGAACCAAATAGGGATGAGAAGGCAATTTCGGATCGGGAATCGGCTTAAAGAGCAACGATCCCCAAACCAATTTGAGAAGATTCTCTTTTTCTCTAGGCAGTTGGTCATCCACCCACGAAAGCGCCGTTTGTCCACGTCCTGCACCCCGGAGAATAACTCCAGCCGGCACCTCCACTCCCTTCGATAAGACATAAATTCCCCTCGGAAAATAGACGACTCCCCCTCCGCTTTTACCTGCAGAATTGAGAGCCTTCTGAATCGATTCCGTGCTGTCCACCTGATCCGCCGCCTTCATACCCGTGTAGTACTGAATGGCATCGGGTTGTCCCGGCTTCGCACCGAAATCGGTTACATTGTATACTTTGTTGCCCTGCTTCGAAGAGTTTACGATTTCCACTTTGCCTGCCATCACACTCGCACCCGTTGTGCCATCCCCCATTTCAAACTCCACCTGATATCCACCGACAGAAACCGTGTTCGGCACTTCAGCGCGGAAATTATAATCATCCACGGCAATCAGACGCAGAGGGACGGAAATCCTATCGTTTCGCAAAATCAGCTTTGCCCCTTTTTTTAGTCCTAAGTTCAACCCAAATAGACGAATCCAACCCCCTGGAGTAGCTGATTCCACCTGATCTCCCTGAATCCACCAGACTTGTGGCGTATTCAACTTTTGCTCTTCCGAAAATACTCCATCCACCTGAATTCGATAGGAAACCACACCTGCGGGAAATTCCTTCGGCAAAACAAACTTCAAGGTTCGCTCTGTCTGCTGCAAAACGTCCGCCTGCTTCCAACCCCCCTGACCTGAAACAGAAACCTCCACCTTTGCTTTCCTACCGAAAGCTTCCCCACGAACCACCACCGTTTCTCCAGGCCGAACAGGATCAGAGGCCCAAATGACAACAGGAGCCGCCTCCACCCCCGAAATAAGGATCCAACCCAACACGCCAAGGCACGGCCTAAGCTTACTCATGAGGATTCAAGTGATTCTTTCCAGCGATCAGATTTTTCGCGAATCGGGCGGCCGTCGGATTGGTTCCAACTGTGGAGGGAAGTTCAACTTGGCAGACAACCCACCGACCTTTCCCCTCGGACGTTTCCACGACAACGGGGACATAATCCCACGGACGTTTCCACCCGCCGTCTCCACTCCGTAAAACCGTGTTCCACCCCTTGCCCTCGAGAACGGTGGTCTGAATTGGAGCTGGATGGCCCAACGATGCAAAATGCCAGAATTTAAAGTCTTCCGATCCGAAGCCTTCCACCCAAGGATGGCCCGTTACACCCGAAACGAAATGTCGTGGCCCCATCCCTGCCACCCGTACAGAAATTTCCTGCTCCCCCATCCGGTAAACCCCGGGAGGTAACGTCAAAAAGAGTGCAACTGCACCATCCCTCACGGCGGAATCGATCTCCGCCTGATTCTCCAAATATGCCTTCCAAGAAGGAATCACCACTGGAGCCCTTGCATCTTTTCGGCGCGCTGTTGCTTTTGGCCCCAAAAGATTCAACCAAGCGCTCTTTCCCACGACTCCCTCTGGCACCCAAGGGGCAAGCTCCCCAAGACTCAGCCGCGGAAATACCCTTAACTCGATCGTACGGTCATGGATCGGCTTTCCGGATGCGTCCAACAAAGTCGCTCCCACTTGGACAACCGATGTTTTTTCAACCTGAGGCATTTTGATCGGAAGGATCCCCTGCCCCGACGAGCTGCAGGCGGGCACCTTGGCTGGAGCTTTTCCGTGAGCCACTCCTTTGCCATTTAGTTTCATTTCATAAACCCAACTAGCTCCTGCCAGCTTCTCGGCCGGATCATGAGAAACCCATAGCTCCAACGGCACCACTTCCCCCGACCAAACTTGGGTTCGCGAGCAACGCAACGAAACTGCCGTTGGGCTAAGGGCATCCCGATATGCGAACCATGCTTTTTTGGGAACCCGGTCTACATCCATGATCGCCTTCATCCACCCGCACGGCCAGGCATCGATGAAAAGGTGGATCGCGAAAGTGTTCATCCAAGGGTGCCGACGATAGGCCTCAGTCATTAACCGTGTGATCCACTCCTGGTGACGTTGGCTGGCCTCAATCCAACCCCCCGCATCTTTCGGGGTGTCATACCAAAGAAAGTGAAAGTTCCAGCTTTGGGATTCAGCAAGAATCTGTGGCGTCCACGCACTTTTGAGCGAGGGCGGTTGCCAATCCCGGGGATAGTATTTTTTCATCACCCCGTGGGAATCAAGCCCTTCGGCGCCAAATTCTCCACAGCCGAAATGCCAGCCCGGTTTCACGGGTAACCAACCACCTGCCTCCAAGGCTCCAAGGTCGATTCCGTGTCCGATGTACCAACCGCAGTAGCAGTGATTATCCGGCATTCCGTACGGGGAGGGCGGATCATAATCCCCGTCGACACACTTGATCACCCGGTCTGGATTTTCCTGCCGTACGGCGTCGATTCCCATCGAGAACATCCGCTCCATCTCGTTTCGGAGAATAAAACGGTGTGGCTTGGCAGCAGCCGCCGGTCTGGGTTCGTTGATAAAAGAGACCAGAATGTTCGAAGGATGGGCCCGGACATGTCGTTCCATCCGACTGCACTGGCGCACCACCTCGAGAAGCTGATTTCGCCGGACGGTAGCAAACATGGGCATATCGGTCTGCAGCAATAGACCCAAGCGATCACACATATCATACACTTCCCGGTGAACCGGCCTCTGCGTCAGTCGCAGGAAGTTCATGTGGGTCAGCTTTGCGAGAAGAACATCATCTCGTAGCTGATCCAGATTCCCCTCCATAACACACCTCTCCAGATGCCCCATGGTGTTGGCACCACGGAGCCGGATCTCTCGACCATTGAGATAGAATTTTCCTTTGGGTTTCGATTCCTCATCCTGACGAAAAGCCCGCATTCCAAAGTTGCGAGCCAACCCATCCAGCGCTTTCCCGTTCGAGTCGATCAGCTCCACCTGAACTTGATAGAGCCAAGGACTATTCAGATCCCAGATTCGCGCTTTCGGCATTGGAACACGAAGGGTGAAAAAGTTTACGCCGTTCTCCATCTCGGCAGGGATTTCCGCCTTATGATCCCCGTCCAAATCCCCAAAGCCACGTAAGGTACGAGCTGAAGGCTGATATCTCTGCTTCTCCAAAACAGAAGCGGAAAAGTTTTGGCCAAATACCGAAACCTGTAAAACAGCTCCTTCAGGCAAGCCCCGTCCCCGCTGAGTGACCTCGAGACGAATCTCCGCCGCTTCCTCCTCTGGCATGGAGCGAACCCACAAGTCGGTGATCTGAAGACGGGATCGTCCTTCGAAAAACACCCGATTCCATATCCCCATACCAGCGGGGCAATGATGCCACCCCAACTCAGGCTCATTATATCCAAGTCCGGTCGCGGCGTAGATCTTGTCGCCGTTGATCGCCTGCCCGTCTTTCTGACTGCCCAGCATGGTGAAATCGTTCCCCACCCGAACCAAAAGAACATTTTTTCCGGGACGAAGTGCCTCTCGGCAGGAGAATTCAAACTCTTCAAAAAATCCCTCGTGGGTTCCAAGACAGATTCCATTGAGATAAACCTGGCACGAGTAATCCACTCCACCGAATCCAAGAACAACATCTTCCTGTGAAGCAACCGAACTCTCCAATTCAAATTCCGTCCGATACAAGGTGGCAGCCTTACCCAAAGGAGGGCCGTAGTGGGGCAATCGAACCTCCTGCCAGCCTCCCTTTCCTTCAAGAACGGAGGCAAATTCGCGGTGATCCAGATCCGATTCAACCCTCCACTGGAATCGGTGAATTTCCTGTCTCGTCCGGAGACTCTGCATCGCGGGAGCATGGTTTTCCAAAAAAGGCGCATGTTCGCGTCTCGCTTGAACCAAGGCTTTTTCCAAATCCTCTGCCGTTTCGATTTTTGGAGCCAAGGGGCGGGGTGAAGCGAGGGGCCCCGTTTTCCAAGGGAGCTTTTTCTGCGGACACGTTGCTCGAGGGGCAGGACGTAATCCGGGACGATGGGGGACCGCCGCCTGGGTTGCGATCTCCGCGAAATAATCTTGAACAGGAGGACGTGGTTTCATCTCTTTAATGCGCGGCAACGCCTACCAAAGTCGGACTTTCATTCTCGAAACCGGGAGGGCGATACCCCTGATCCCCACCTCGAACGAGCCACTCCCGATAGAGAAGGCAACACATCACAAAACCCGCGAAGGTACAACCTCCACACCAGACATAAATGAAACGGTAATCTTTCACCGTCTCCAAAAGCCAGCCGGACAAGACGGGAGCCAAGGCGACTCCCAGAAATCCAAAAATCTGATTCGCCGTAAAGAACTGGCCATAGTGAGTTCGAGGAAGAAGACGGGGTAAAATCGCCAAGTACGCTCCCATATAAACCGCCTGGGCCATGAAGTTCAAAATCAGCCAGAAGGTAAACGTCCCCTGATCACGGACAAAAAAGAAATTCCCGAAAAAAGTTAGGCTGGAAAGAAGCATCCCCACGATCCCGATTCGGAGGGGGTGGAAGCGGTCGACTAGAGGACCGACGAGAAAAAACACCGGCACTTGAATCAAGGAACACCAACCACGCACCTTACCAAAGGCCTCCAGGCTAAGCCCCAAAGTAGGTGCATACCCGAGATCCTGCCCCGGTTTCGTCCCGAAAAAGACGAGAAATGTCCAGAGCGGGACGACCGCACTCCAGAAACAAAAAGCTAAGGAGTAAGTCTTAAGATAAAAAACCTTCGAAAAGCAATCGGTGAAGTAGCCACGGGCCATCGCTCGGATCGATGTTTTGGCTGGGGGTGCAGGATAGGTTCCCTCCTCCACCCTCCAGACCAGTAAAAAGAAAGAAACGGCATAAAGCAGAGCGGAAATAATATAGATCCACTCGGTGTGGGTTTCTGCTTTCCCGAACATGAACCGATGAAAGACGAAAGCTCCCAGTGCCCCCACCGCACGGTAACAACCGACAAATTTCCCCATCACCTCGGCAGGGATGACATCGACAAAGAGAAATTGATAGACCTGCATGATGTAAGTGTTGGCCACGATGAAAATCATCATACACCCCCCGATCCAACCGATCTGCAGGGACGCGACCGCTGTAGCTCCCGTCAATTTAGCGAGAATTGTGGAGATAGGTTGAGCCAAACCCAATCCAACCAAAGCCACTACCACCAAAGGGGTGGCAGCCAAAAGAAAGGGGCGACGACGCCCCATCTTTCCCCGATGACGATCACTTTGGACACCGATCAAAGGATTAAGAAGAATACCCAGAACCGCCGGCAAACTCCCCGATAAAAACCCGATCAAGGTGTCGGAAGCTTGCGCCCACCGCAACTGGAGGGGGACGAGAGAGGTTGGCAGTTGCTCCATGATCTGGAGGCAAAGATCCCCCAACAACATCCAAAACATCACCGTCAAAAGGGCTTGAGACCCATAAACCAAGGACCCGACCCGATACGACTTGCCCGTCCCCTTGCCAGTAGATGCCGTGGAAGGATTCATCTTATGAAATAGATACCCGCCTATTTAGGAAACCCTTATTGGATTGATCGAAAAAATTGAAGGGCACTCCTTACAATAAAAGACGCCACCCCCCTGCGTCAATTTACAATGGCCCTAATGTAATTAAAATAAATCAGAGATGTTAACTTAGACTCGTCTCTTTCCTTCTGGCGGTTGACTAGTGAAATGAGGCGGAACCAGAAAGGTCAGATTATGGGTCGGCAGATGTTTCGCTCGATAGAGCAACCGATCCAGAGCGGTATGAATCAGTTCGGGAAAATCGAGATCGATGACCTGAACCACTTCTGGCAATCCGCTGATTAAGGAGGGGTGATTTCCCGCAACCACCATCCGAACTTTCCCATCGGACAATAGTTTGTGTCTCTCCAAAAGGTCCGCCAGTTCTTTTGCCCCCTGCTCCAGCGTCATGAAGATTCCGACAGGCCCTTCCTCTGCCAAACACGAATCGGCCACTTCGCTGAGATCGGAAAAATCTGTCACCGGATCGGGCCAGAAACGACGCGCCGAGCCAGCAGCCATAGGCCGAGCCCAAGTCCGGGTCACGCCTCCCGACTGCACTGCCCGATCCAGCATGGCCCGACCCCGTACAATTAATGCTTCGTGAAAATAATCTCGGTTGTGAACGACCCAAAACGAGCGACAGCCCCAAGCCGATAGAGACTGATAAGCCAAGCTTCCAATCGCGACGTCATTCACCGTCACGTGGTCGATTTTTTCAACCGGATGACCTGGCGCAAAGAGATGCACCGAGGGCACCAAGCTCGCCATCTTGGAAATACAGGCCCGCAGATTCTCACTGGGCCCAAACTCCATCAAAATCGCTCCATCGATTTGCCGGGATAGAACGCACAGCGGCACCTGATCTGCAGAAATCATCTGATCCAAGATCAGATTTAATTGACGCTTTCGACAAGCGCTCTGAAGCTCCTCAACCAAAATCGCCATAATCGGATCTTGAAAAACTTGCCGGCTCGAACCAATCGTCACCAAAGCAATCGATCCCAAACGAGGTTTCCGAGAACTTCCCAATTTCGGCTTTGGACCGGGACGAATGACCGGACGGACGTAACCCATCCGATCCATCGTTTGTCGAATGTGTTCTACCGTTTTTTGTTTAACCACGGCACTGCCGTTAAGAACCCGGGATACCGTCGCCCTTGAAACCCCAGCTAACTCAGCAATATCCGCAACATTAAGGTCTTTCGTATTCAATGTAGCATTTGTATATTCAGCGCTCCCCGAATAAAAGATTAAATTATCTATATTCTATATACATATAAATGAATGGCTTGCGGCATTTGCGATGGTCGATTCCCTGCATTCACATCTTTAATTCACCAATCCCGATCTTACGAAGTGATCGAAATCAAGCTTTGCCCAACAGATCTCGGCTTCCGCTGAGTTTCGGCCAAGTAAATCCGTAAACTGCGACTACTGCAAAGCAAGCCATAGGAACAAGAAATGCCGTTGACATATCTCGAACATCTCCTACCCAGCCCATCACCTTGGGCAAGAGGGCTCCACCCATGATCGCCATCACGATGAAAGAGGACGCAAATTTTGATTTCTCCCCCAATCCATGAATTCCAAGAGCAAAGATCGTTGGAAACATGACCGACATAAAGAAGAAGCTCAGAAAGAGAGCTCCTAACGAAAGCCATCCCAACTTCAGCACAATCCCCGCCATCATGACTACATTGGCCAATGCATAGATGCCCATCACCCGATGAGCCGCCACCCTCGACAAAATCCATGCGCCCGTCGCCCGACCCAAAAGAAAAAGAGTAAATCCAAAATAAGCCAACAGCTTGGTTGCACCCTGCTCGCTCACATACCAGTTCCCCGCTTTCTCAGTCACACCCGCACTGCCCCCCAACCAAAAGTTATTTTTCCATCCTTCCCCCACAGCCGGAATTTCAGAAACCACATAGTTGATAAAGAAGGCAAAAATCCCAGCTTGCGCCGCCACGTAAAAAAACTGCGCCACCACGGCCATGACAAAGTGAGGACGGGACCAGATCGATTTCGAGGTTCCAGCAGTAGAGTCGTTCTTAGAATACTCGTCTGGGACCTGAATCTCGGGCAACCGAACGAATAAAAAAATAACACCTAAGAGAAGGACTCCACCCGCAATCCCTGCATACGGAATCCAGAGCTGTTGGTGCGCTGCCTCCGCCCCTTCTGAAGAATAGAAAAACATTCCCCCCAGAATCGGCCCCAAAATCCAGCCCACTCCGTTAAAGCTCTGGGCAATATTAATCCGAACAGCCGCAAACTGGGGCGCACCCAAAACGGTGGTGTAAGGATTCGCAATCGTTTCCAGGAAAGTCAACCCCATCGAGATCACACAAACTCCAAGGAGAAAGGCCCAGAAGGTGGAAATCTGGGTCGCGGGAATAAACCAGAGACATCCCGCTGCCACACCTAACAAGCCCGCCAAAATCCCGCCTTTGTATCCCAACTTTCTGGCCAACCAACCTGCGGGAAGAGCCATGAGAAAATATCCAAGATAGTGGGCGAATTGGACCCAGGCGGACTGGGCTTTCGTCAAATGCAGAAAATCCTGAAAATGCTTGTCCATCACATCAATCATCCCGTTGCACAGCGCCCACAGAAAAAAGAGGGAGCTAACCAAAGCAAAAATCCCCAGATGATTCCTTCCGTCAGTCCCTTGGAAAAGCCCCCCTGCGGGTGTGGATTTTTTCATGTTCATATCTGGCTAGCCTAATTCGATAGCCTCCATCTACAATTCCTTTATGCGCATTTCCAATCATAAAATTAAAGTCGGCATCCGCCCCACCATCGATGGTCGTCTTGGAGGCGTTCGCGAATCCCTCGAAAACCAGACACTCTCTCTCGCCAAGGCCGCCGCCAAGCTTATCTCCTCCTCCCTCCACCACCGAGATGGCTCAACCCTCGATTGCATCATTCCCGACAAGTGCATCGGTGGTGCAGCCGAATCCTCCGATACCGACTCGCTCTTTGCCCGGGAAAATGTCGGTCTCACCCTCACTGTCACCCCCTGCTGGTGTTACGGCTCCGAAACGATGGACATGGATCCGCTCCGCCCGAAGGCCGTCTGGGGCTTTAACGGAACGGAACGCCCTGGTGCCGTCTACCTCGCCGCCGTTCTCGCCGGTCACGCCCAAAAGGGCCTGCCTGCCTTCGGCATCTACGGCCGCGATGTCCAGGAAGCCGGCGACCTAAAAATCCCCGCCGACGTTTCCGAAAAAGTTCTACGCTTCTGCCAAGCCGGTCTCGCCGTGGCCACCATGCGCAATCGTGCCTACCTCGCCATGGGAGGAACCTCCATGGGCATCGCCGGATCGATCGTCGATCCCAACTTCTTCGAATCCTACCTCGGGATGCGCGTCGAAAGCATCGACATGACCGAATTCGTCCGCCGGATGGACCGAGGCATCTTCGATTCCTTAGAAAAGAAGAAAGCCCTCGCTTGGACAAAAAAGAACTGCCCCGAAGGTAAAGATTGGAACTCCCCGAAAACGAAACGTCCCCGTGCCCAACTCGACAAGGAGTGGGAGAAGTCGGTCGAAATGGCTCTCATCGCCCGCGACCTGATGGTCGGAAACCCGGCTCTAGCCAAAGCCGGGTTCGGCGAAGAAGCCCTCGGTCACGACGCCATCGTTGCCGGCTTCCAAGGCCAGCGCCAATGGACCGATCACTTTCCCAACGGTGACTACCTCGAAGCCATCCTCAACAGTTCGTTTGACTGGAACGGTCGTCGCGCTCCCTACCTTGTCGCTACGGAAAACGACGCCCTCAACGGAGTTGGAATGCTCTTCGGCAATCTTTTGACGAACACTGCCCAGATCTTTGCTGACGTTCGCACCTACTGGAGTCCTGACGCGGTCAAACGTGTCAGTGGTGCAAAACTTTCCGGTGCAGCTTCGGCAGGATTCCTCCATCTGATCAACTCTGGTCCTGCAGCCTTGGACGGAGCTGGACGCCAAAATATCTCCGGCAAACCCGCGATGAAGCCTTTCTGGGAAATCAGCGATGCAGAGGAAAAAGCCTGCCTTGAAGCCACTAGTTGGCATCCATCCATCACCGAGTATTTCCCAGGCGGAGGGTGGTCAACCCGCTTCCTCACACCCGGATCCATGCCCTGCACCATTCATCGTCTCAACCTCGTCCGCGGGCTTGGTCCTGTTCTTCAAATTGCCGAGGGCCAAACCGTCGAACTTCCCTCCAAGGTGAGCCAGATTTTAGAAGAAAGAACCAATCCTACTTGGCCCACCACCTGGTTTGTTCCCCGTACGGGTGGAGCAGGAGTTTTCCGTGATGTCTATTCGGTGATGAATGCATGGGGTGCCAATCACTGCGTCCTGACTTACGGTCATGTCGGAGCTGACCTGATCACACTCGCCTCCCTACTTCGGATTCCCGTCTACATGCACAACGTGGACTCGGAAAAAGTTTTCAGACCATCTGCCTGGAACACCTTCGGCACCGCCGACCTTGAATCGGCCGACTTCCGCGCCTGCTCCACCTACGGCCCCATCTATCGCTAGGGTCAGAGGTCATCCTTTAAAATCGGCCCTACAAGCTATTCATAATCAATAACTTAAATTTGGTCATAGGTCTTGCAAGTATCTCATTTTTAACGATTTAAAACGCAGTTATTGGTTTGTAGTGTAAGAGGTCAATCCTCTTATGATTGATTTCGATCATAAATATTCTAGGGTCAATCCATGACAATTCCTGTGCTAGGGTTACCCCGCTCATGAACCCCTCCTACCCGTCGATCGAACTTCTGGCCAAACGCGCCAAGCAGCGCATGCCTGGTTTCGCCTACGACTACCTCGCTGGAGGTTGCATGGCCGAAGTGAACCTTCATAAAAACACCAGCGACATCCGTGCCGTGGAGCTACGCCCCGCCTATTTGCGTGACTACAAAGGTGCTTCCCAAAAAACCACTCTTTTCGGCCGCGAATACGCCTCTCCTTTTGGCATCGCCCCCGTTGGCCTCCAGAGCCTGATGTGGCCGAAGTCGTGCGAGATCCTTGCCCGCACCGCGCATAGGCAAAACATCCCCTTTGTCCTCAGCACGGTCACCACCGCCAGCATTGAAAAAGTAGCCGAAATCACAGAGGGAGACTTTTGGTTTCAACTCTACCATCCCGCCGAGGATTCGCTGCGCGACAAGCTAGTCGAGCGCGCCGCCGCTGCTGGTTGTAAGACCCTCGTGCTTCTTGCCGACACCCCCACCTTCGGTTACCGCCCAAAGGAAATCCGGAACGGCTTATCCGTCCCGCCGAAAATGAGCCTTCGTAACGTCTTTCAAATGTGCACCCGTCCGGAATGGTCGTTTTCCCAACTGTTTGCCGGAATCCCCCAATTCGCCACGCTCAAGCCCTATATCCCCCCCGGCCTCTCTATGAAGCACCTCGGGCTCTTCATGAACAAAACCTTCAGCGGTCGGCTCACTGCCGCCCGTATCCGCACCATCCGCGACAAATGGAAGGGCAACTTAGTGATCAAAGGCATCGTCAACCCCGAGGATGCCGAGCTCGCCATTTCCCTCGGAGCCGACGGCCTCATCGTCTCCAACCACGGCGGTCGGCAACTCGACCAAGGCCAATCGACCATCAAAGCCACTGCCGTGCTGGCCAAGCAGTTTAAGGGCCGTACCAAAATCATGATGGACAGTGGCATTCGCTCTGGGTCCGACATCGCTGTTGCCCTGGCCAGCGGAGCTGAATTTACCTTCATCGGCCGCGCCTCGATGTATGGCGTTTGTGCCATGGGCGCAAAAGGTGGGGATCAGGTGGTTGAAATTCTGCAGAGGGAACTCCAACAGGTGATGGAGCAACTCGGTTGCGAGGTTTTGGAAAATCTTCCGAGACACCTCATCTGACGCCCAACATAGACCGGTAGACCTGCCCGCCAGCCGAAAGTCGGGCGTGATCTCAATTCCTATTTGATTTATAGAGGATGAATGAGCCTCTCTCTCGATCTCGTTCCCTACGGAGGTTGGGCCAAAGCCATTCGGATGAGACGCGACGGATGGGAACTGGTCGCCCCGCTGGAGATTGGTCCCCGCATTCTTCGGTTTGGACCAATCGATGGCTCCAATGTTCTTTTTGAAAACAAAGAGCAGATGGGAAAAACCGCCTCCAAGGAGTGGATGATCTATGGTGGACACCGCCTCTGGACCGCACCCGAAAACGACCAGTGCTACGCTCTCGACAACGATCGGGTCTCCTTTGAACTCCTTCCGGAAAAAGGATGCCGGTTGACTGGAGAAAAAAACGAGAGGTTTGGCTGGCAAAAAAGCATAGAAATCCTTTGGAACCCAGATGGGCTTGTCCAGATCGAACACCGCCTCATGAACTCGACTGCAAAAACGCTCCCCGTTAGTCCGTGGTGCCTGACCGTCCTTAATCAAGGCGGGGTTGCGCTGATTCCTCAACCTGCCTATGTCCCCCACCCCATCGATCTTCCCAAGGGCACCAAGTTTTCCATGGACGATTACCTCCCCAACCGAAATCTTACTCTCTGGAAATACACCGATTTAGCAGACTCCCGCATCCACCTCGGCCGAAATCTGTGGACTCTCTCGCAAAAGAAAAATACCAAAGCTTTCAAAATCGGCTTCCGCCATACCGAAGGTTGGATCGGTTATCAGCTGGGAGATCTCTTTTTTGCCAAATGGATCTTCCACGAAAAGGAAGCGACCTACCCAGATCGGGGCTGTAACACAGAACTTTTTACGAACGGAGATATCTTGGAAATTGAAAGCCTTGCACCCGAAAAACCCGTCTCCGCCAACTCTCACAGCATCCACTCCGAATGGTGGCACATCGCCAAAGTGAAATTTCCCCCAACCGACGAATCCGCCATTCTAAAACACATCACTGCCCTGCCTCGGCCCACTTGATAAAACAACCTGTCGCAAAATCCAGAAAGCATTCCCCAGACCCTTTTTCATCATGAACCCTCACCTAGGAACCGCCCACGGTCGTGTGGAGGTCCTTGGAAATCATACCGACTACAACCAAGGCCTCGTTCTGGCCATGGGCGTTGAATACGCCACCGAAGTAACCGGTTCTAATCGGACGGACGAACGCCTGTTTTTCAAGGCAAAGGAGTTAAAAGAATCTTGGGAGGGAACCCTTCAGGATCTCTCCCCTTCTCCGGATAAAATGTGGGCCAACTACGTTCTCGGAGTTCTCCAAGGATTGAAGGAGCGGGGAATCCCACTGAATGGAATCAATCTCGAGATCTCCTCCAATCTCCCCATGGGAGCCGGCTTAAGCAGTAGCGCCGCTTTGACCGTCGCGACCCAGCGCTGTCTACAGCAGCTTTGGAACTTTTCCATTCCCCCTATTGAGATGGCGAAGATCTCTCAAGAGTCCGAACACCGCTATGCCGGAGTGAAGTGTGGCCTCCTCGATCCCATGGCGATTCTCCACGCAAAAAAAGATCATCTTCTGCTAATGGATTTTCAGTCCTTAGAAGTGGAATCTATCCCTTTCCCCTCCACTGCAACCTTTGTCATCGCCGCATGCGGGGAAAAACATGCTTTGGTCGATGGCGAGTACAACGAACGTCGTGCCTCGTGTGAGGAAGCAAGCCGACTTCTTGGAGTTTCATCACTTCGCGAGATCACCCCAGATCGATTGTTGGCTTCGAAAGCCAAACTTCCCAACCGGATTTATCGCAGGACACTTCACGTGGTCGGGGAAACCGACCGGGTGCGCAAAGCCTCTTCCCTAATCAAGAAAGGCGATATGGCAGACTTCGGAAAGCTTCTGGATGAATCTCACGAAAGTTCCCGAATCAACTTTGAAAATAGCATCCCTGCTCTCGACAAGCTCTGTGAATCATCGAAAAAGAGTCCGGGCCATCTGGGAGCCCGACTTAGTGGAGGCGGTTTTGGCGGCTCCACTCTCCACCTGATTCAGGCACATCAACAAAGAGAGTTCCTTTCGACCTTTCAAAAAGAGGCGGAACATCGGCTCGGCTATTCGATCGAATTTTTCGTCACTCGCCCAAGCGGGGTCGCCTAATTCAATATCTCCTACAACGTCACTTAAGAAACCGTAAGATTTTGATTCTTGTACTCCCCAACTGCTGCTCGGTAGCCGATTAGGGACTCGGTGCTGACCCCTTGATCGGTGCGGAAATGCGCATGAAGTTGCCGTTGTTACGAGAGGCCAAGGATCGAAGAAACTTCTCTTCGGTCGGTTTGGCCAAGAACGCCACCCCGTGAATAGAGGGTAGTTCGTAGCCGTCCTTTTTGTAGGTCCCGGCGATCGTTTCCTTGAGATACTCCAAAATGTCATCGTCCTGCCAATTCCCGAGGCTGGGCGGGGCCACCGCCTTTCCTTGGGCCTTGGCTTGAGGGGGGGGAGGCGTGGTAGGAGCCTTGGGCGCATCCGGTAAGCCGGGAATTTTAACGGAATCGACCA
>Ga0214923_10000978_pt1 | contig 41726 bp, 46 predicted proteins | sample LL1510_MetaG_FD_177993 | JGI IMG/M metagenome (GOLD analysis project Ga0214923, IMG submission 177993) | Freshwater microbial communities from Lake Lanier, Atlanta, Georgia, United States - LL-1510 | ecosystem: Environmental > Aquatic > Freshwater > Lake | place: USA: Georgia | collected... | reverse complement strand
CTGCTTTAAAACTATCTTTTATTTCATCATCTGGTGGTTTTTTCATTTTTCTAATTAATAATAAAATCAAAAAAAATAAATTCAATTTTTTTATTGAAAACAAATTTTAAACTGAATAAAAGTTTAAATAAATATTAAAATTATTCAAGTGCTATATTAAGTTAAAAATTGAGTGTCCCATTTTAAAATAAACGGCTGTAAAACCATTTGTTGATAGTATATTTAACGCGTCGTTAAAACTTGTTCTATTTTTATTTTGTGTATTCATGATATAATTATAATTTTTAAAAATTTTTAATTTTAAAAATCAATTTTAAATTTTATTCAGTTAATTATTGATAAAATTTGTTGTACAGTTACTGGAATTTTCACCATATGCTCGGATGATGTCGGGGTAGCCACCACAGTTTCCACCATAAGTCAGAGAGTTAGTATTAATGGGTGCATAGTTTGGAACATTGTAATGAGGAACATAATCAGCGGAAACATCAGCGTATCCTTCTGTTGCACCAACTTTAACATTTAGAGGATTAGGATTAGGGGTAGCGACTGGTAATCCATCAGAACCAATCATAACAGAATTTACAGGAGCATTTTGAGGTTTAGTACTTACAGAAGGTATTTGACCTTTGAAAGTGTAATCAGTAGTTGATAAAACAGGAGCCCTATTAACTTCTGCAGCAGAACATTTATTATATCTTCCCAATCTAACGTAAGAGCAAGATTGACCATTTACAGAACCGTATTCATTTGTATATGTCATTTTATTGATATACAAGAGAAAAAAGATTTTTTTTTATTTTTTTTTTATTTTATATTTTTATATCACATTTTTATATCTCATCAATATCTAATTTTTCATTATCTTCTTCAAAATCGATACCTAAATCATCATCCTTTCTTTCCTCCAAATCTTCTGTTAATTTTACAGAATCAGGTATTTCTCCTAAATGTTTTAATTTATTTACTTCTTTTGATGTGTATTTGTATATTATATCACATTTATTATCTTCGTAATCTCTTAAAGAAACAAGAACAACATCATTTACGACAATCCAAATTTTCTTTCTCATTGTTCCTCTTATATGACACAATCTGTTTTTTCCATCAAAACATTGTGCTTCTAACCTACAATTACCTAATAATTTTGTAACTTGTGCATATTCTTGGTCTTCTGTTTTAAATAATAATTCACGTTCGATTTCAACAACTGTATTATTTTTCTTCTTCTTGTGTTTATTACCACCACCTGTTTTTTTAACCATTATATATTATAATATATTTATTCTTTTAAATTAGTTAGAATTTCTATTATAATCATTATCTTATTTACATTTTCTTCATAATATCTTATATTATTACACTTTCGCCACCATTCAAGTAAATCGTCACCAACATACCATAAACTACCTTGTAAATATGATTTAGAATATTTAGAATTAAATTTATCATATAATGGTTGAATTTCAGTTAATATAATTTTTATTTCATCAATACTATTCATTACAATATATATTATAGATAATATATATTTAAATTATTTTTAAGAAATAAAAATCATTTTCTAGATACTATAATTATTTCATTTATAAGTGAAAGAATAATATATTTACTTTCTAACAGATTTATAAACAACTAATAAAATTACAGCAACTACAAAAATAGAAGTAGAAAACACTGAATTTTTGACATTAGTTTGAACAGTTTTTGCTTTGTTTTCATCGTCTCCAGAAACTAAATCAGTAGAAATAGCAAAATCAAGAGAACTTGATACCGCAATAATAGCAGTGATAATCAAACCTAAATATAATACAAATTGAACAATGCTTAAAATGTTATTTCCATCTTTTAATGCTGAAAAACTTCTAATACTCAATAAATTGTTTAAAGTTGTATCAATCAAAAGAGGATCTAGAAAAATAAGAGAATAATACAGTAAAACAACTATAAATATAGTTAATACAAGATTACGAATATCTTTTTTAGCGTCATTTACAGTTTGTTTAAAGTTAGGATCAGTTTGAGAAGTATATATAAGTTTATTATAACCATTAACGAGCATTAATAAACAATATACAATTACTAAAAGTAAAATATCTTTAAATCCAACTCTAACCATAGAACCGACAGAATTAGCCGATTTTAATTCATCGATATATTTTTGACCAAAATTTTTTAATGATTCCATTTTTTAATTAGAAAAAAAAAAAAAAAAATTATTATTTAAAACAAAAAAATTAATTAAAAAAATATAATGCCAAAAAGAAGGTATTTTTCAGAATCTGAATCGGAAGAAGAAAAAAATATTCCTATTCCTAAAAAAAAGAAAATTGTAATTCAAAGACCTCGTATAAAGTTTGAAGAATTACCTTCAATAAAATCTTTAGATGATTTAATAAAAATTGCTGAAACAAGTAAATGGTATAAAAATATTAATAATGTAATGCTATGGGCAATTTTACCTCACTTAAAAGAATTACAATCGATGATAGGAATGAAATCAGTAAAGGAATCAATTTTCTTTCAAGTTATTTATTATCTTCAAGGATTACATTTAAGAAATATAGATGGTGATTATCTTCATACAATTATAACTGGTAAAGCAGGTACAGGGAAAACTACTGTATCAAAAATAATTGGTCATATATATCAAAATATGGGTATTCTTTCTTCTTCTTCAAATAAATTTAAAGTTGTATCACGTGAAGATTTTATTGGTGAATTCTTAGGAAGTACAGCAGTAAAGACAAAAAAATTATTAACATCTTGTTTAGGTGGATGTATATTTGTAGATGAATTATATTCATTGGGACCAGGTCAGAAAGATAAAGATTCGTATTCAAAGGAAGCAATTGATACTATTAATTTATTTCTTTCGGAACATAAAAATGACTTTTGTTTTATAGGAGCAGGTTATAAAGATGATATTGATAAATGTTTTTTTTCGGTTAATCAAGGATTAAAAAGAAGATTTCAATGGTATCATAATATAGAAGATTATCAATATGAAGATTTAGTTGATATATTTTTAAAAATGGTAAAAGATATAAATTGGAATATTAATATTGATAAGAAAGATTTAGTCGATATTTTTAATAAAAATAAAGATTTATTAGTTAATGGTGGAGGTTCATGTGAAAATTTATTATCTAAAATTAAGGTATGTCATTCTATTCGCGTTTTTGGTAAAGAACCTGAATATAAGTTTGTTATAGTAAAAGAAGATGTCGTAGAAGCATTTTTGTTATTAAAAAAATTCGATATGAATAAACAGCCTAAAATAACGTATGATTATTTTACTTAAATTTGTATTTAAATAAAAGAATTATATAAATATATAATGGAAGGAGATGCCGAAATACAATTTATTAGTAATTCATTTTATTGTGAAGTAAGAGGTTTTATTAGTGATATTAATTATAACAACATGTTTGATGAACTATCGGATGATATAAAAAACGATTTAATATTAGAAACAAAAAGAGTATATAATATTATAAATGAAATTCAAAGTGATACAATTAATATGTCATTTTTTCTTGATAATGTAAAAGAAGTTAGTGGAATTAAAATTGATATTGAAATATATTATACAAAATATATACACAATGATACAGAACATATAAAACTCGGATTTAATGTATATTTAAGAGATACACCAAATATATCGATGCAGTGTTTAACTTTTTATGTATCAAACGTAAAAAATTTAACAAATCATATTTATAATCTTTTATTTTATGTTTATGTGTTTGTAAATAATTTTAGTTTTGATAGTTTATTTAATAATTTTTATCATAAAGATGATATTATTATTCTAAAAGAAATGAGGTTAAGAACATTACGTTTATTCGGTAATTTAGACAATTTAGATTGTTGTGTATGTTTAGAAAAATCGACAACTTTAACAGAATGTAATCATATATTATGTAATAGGTGTTTTTCTAAGTTAGTTCCAAAAATTTGTCCTTTATGTAGAACAATATTAGAAAACGATATAGATAACGAAGGATATCCTGTTCATTTTATTGTAGAATAATTTATATTTTGAAAATAAATATAAATTATATATCTTTATATGTATTATTATTTCCAACTTTATTTATATGTTTTTTAGTTAATCTATGTTTTGATAGACTCGAATATACTATTGTTTCTTCACAACAACATTTAACTTTTCTACCTAATCTCTCTTTTTCATTTAATTTAAATTGAGCTACTTTTTCTTCGTTTTTATTTAAATTAGCTTTACAATAATAATTTTCATGATTGTATAAAAAATTTTCTATGAATTTTTTACAATAATTACAAAATCCACGTTGAACATTTGGATTAGATGGTTCATCGTCATTCGTAACTGCCATTAAAAAATTTTTATCTGAATCAATTGTAAAATCAATTGCATCATGTAAATGTTCTATTATATCTGAATTATTTTTTGCTACTATTATACGAGTCTTCATTTTATAGAAACAAAAATATTATTTTAAATAATTTTATATTATTTTCTATGATCGGCGTTTTAAAAAAATCATAGTGCCCTAATTTTAAGGTGTTTTCATCTTAAAATTAAAAAGTTCTTTAAACCATTTAATTAAAATCTTAGTGCCCTATATTTTTATACTTGAATCAGTATAAAAACTCGAATTGTGCGCCGATCATAGATTATTTTCAATATAAAATTAAATATTTAAAATCCTAAATCGACATCTTCAACCAAAAACTTTATAAAATTATCTTGCGCTTCTTTTATATCTTCCGTAATACCTGCATCTTTTCTAGCTTGCATATACTTTTCATAATAACTCTCATTAAATGTTGGATGTGTTTCATCCATTTCTGCTATTACTTTTCTAGTCTTGATTATAATTTCCTTTACTTCTGCCATTTTCTTCTGATGTTCAAGATATGTAAATACTAATTGAGCTTTCTTCACTCTTTGTGTGATATATTCATCATATGGATCGACTTCTTCTCTTTTTGATTCTTCAATCAAATTCTTTTCTCTTTGCTGAATTTCACGTATCTCTTTCAATTCATCTTCTTTCTTATCTTTAATTGAATGAGATATATTTTTAGACATATCCTTCTTTATATCAACTTCCGATACATCTGCTGAATAAGAAGATGATTCTGTTAATGGAAATGGTCTTCCAACATATGTGTGATATATTTTATGATAAGAATCAACATTTCTTATTAAATATTCCGCTCTTTGTGATGCTTCTAGTTCGCTTTGATATGAACCTCGTATTTTTGCATATCCATAAACTCCATTTTCATTCGGTGATGAACCTTTTGCTGGTATAAAAGAAAATAAACCATAATTTTGCATATTAACTGGTGGATCAGCAAATGTACGATCAACTTTTGGAAATTTATCAACAAATGATGTTATATTTAATTCTTTCATTGCTTCTACCGTTTCTTCATTAGATAGAGGAGGTTGACTTTGTTCAGGTCTCCATCTATTTTCTTTATCTCTATCTTCTGGTGCTGTTAAACTTGATTCTTTTGACATTATTATAATAAAAATATAGATCTTTAAATAAAAATTATTTAGCCATTAACTTTAATTTTTCTATTTGAGCGTTAGATAATATAGGATTTCTTTTCTCATTTGAAATTAACTTCTTTTGACCTTTTCCTTGTTTTTCGTATATTAAATATTGTTTTCTTGATATTTCATGTATTTTCATGATGTTTCCTCTTAATTTTTCGAATAAAATAATTGTATCATTTTCAGGCGGTAATTCACCAAAACATTGAATACCTTTCCAAATATAACCTTTATTATTAGGCATTGTTTTTAAATTTTCTTTGATATAATCGGGTATAGTATCACAATTAAAGAAAAAACGGTCAGTTTCTTTTTGTAAACCAAAAGAAGAAATACCATCATGTTTACGAAAAGTTTTATATTCTAAATCTAAATTTTTCTTATCTTCTCTTTTTTGTTCGTTCTTTATTTTATTTTTCTTATCTGATATATCTTGTTTATTTTGAGCAATAACATTATTTTTTGATATGTTTTCATTTAATGTTAAATCATATAATCCATTTGTCACATCTTCAAGTTTCTTTTCTAAATCGATTAAGTTTGATTCATCTTCCTTGATTTTAGTATTTAACTTGTCAATTTGTTTTTTATAAAACTCAACATTATCTTGTATATTTCTTAAACGTTTTATAGTTTCAGTATTCTTATTAATTTGACTATTTGTTTCTTTTATTTTTAATCTAATATTATTCTTTTCATTTATTCTAATTTGTTCCATCGATATATTATATAATATTTTTTTTTTTAAATTTGTATTTAGAAAGAAGAAAAAGAAAATCCTTTAACTTTGTAAATGAAATAACTTTATATTTGAATTTGTTTAACTTTCCGATTGCTTTTATACGATACTTCTCCTACATTTTTTTCTTTTGTTACATTTTCACAATATGTATAATCAACTTTAATATTTTTCATGTTTCTATATTTTGTATTTGATTTACAAATATTAGCACATTCTTGTAACATATCATTATTAATTATTGTATCTTCATTACATTCCAAAATAACAAAACATGATGGAAAAGAAGATAAATGAAAGAATAAATGGTAAGGCTTTGATTCAGATAAAATATTCCAGTTTTCTTTCGCCGATGCTCCGACTTTAATATTCAAATTATTAAAATTAAATGTTTTCATATTTTCTTTAAATACTTTTTAATTTTAAATATATTTTTTTTAATAAATATATATTTACAATAAATAAAATGTATTTTATGAATTCAGATGGTACAATAAATACTTCATATGATTTACCTCATTTGACACAAACGCAAATTGATTCGTTGCAACCAACTCCGCCTCCAGGTTACGTTTCTCCTGTTCCTCAACAAAATGAAATAAAAACAAAAGAAAATTTCAGAGATCATTTATATAGAAGACGAAGTAATTGCAATTGTAATTATTGCTGGAAAAATTTTATATTAATGACTGTATTCTATGCGTTTATAATATATTTTTTGTATCTTATTTCTAAATTTCTATTGTCTTCAACCGAAACTAAAGAAGAAAAAACTATTTAAATTATAAAATAATTTACTTTTAATTAAATTTGTATTTGAGAAAAGATTTTTATTTCTAAACGTAAAAAGAAAGAAGAAGAAATCCTTTAACTTTATAAATGAAATAATTTTAAAATTAAATTTGTATTTGAGAAAAGATTTTTATTTCTAAACGTATAAATGAAATAATTTTAAAATTAAATTTGTATTTGAGAAAAGATTTTTATTTCTAAACGTAAAAAGAAAGAAGAAGAAATCCTTTAACTTTATAAATGAAATAATTTTAATTTTATAATTTATAATCTTGTAATTTTACTTTTTGCATTTCTATTTTTTCACCTTTTTTACTTTCATTTATTTTAGCCAAAACTTCTTGTGCATTATGTATACCATTTTCTTGTAATATTTTTATTGCTTGACTTTCAACGTCTTTTTTTGGTTTACCTACTCTTTTTGCTTTATTCTCAATTAAAATTGCTGTATTTTGGTATTTTAAACCTGGTTGTTCTTTTTCATTAAGATAAGAGATAATAAACTTTTCAAGTTCTTGTGCTCGTTTCTTTAATCTTTTCGTTTCATTTTGTAATCTTTTTATTTCTACGTTGATTTCTTTTAGTTCTTGAACATTTCCTTGAATTGATGACATTTTATTTCATATTATAATTTTTTTAAATTCAAATTATCCAAAAGTATTTTCGGAACATAAATCTATATACAAAAACAAATCGTCGTCCTGTTCTTTTTTGTTTTTTAAATATTTGTTATATATTTCACACATTAAAGTTGTTGGACATATAATTGCATTATTACAAAACATAAATATTGATTGAGAACTTTTATAATCACTCATTTGTTTTCTTACTGAATAGAGAAGATGAGATGCTGATACATCTGAAGGTACCAGAAATTTCTGTTTATTAATTGAACCGAGTTTTGAATCACAATTAATAATAACTGGAATATGAGTAGGATATTTTGCTCTAATTCTATTAGATTCTGTGATTCTTTCGTTCAATGCATGGGTCTCTTGAAATGTTTTTTTATAATTAAATAACATTTTATTATAAGTTATTTTTTTTTTAATTTAATTTTTACGTAATAAAATTAATGAAAAGAGAAAATTATCAAAAATTAAATCTTTTATGATTTTGAAGATAAGTACATTGAATTTCTGGAAATTCTTTTATTAATTCGTCTTTTATGTAATTCATTACTGATAATGTGTCTGTAGGTCCACAAGTAAAACAATCCAAAGCAAGCAATCCTTGTGATTTTTCTGTATAAGAATGAGATGATATATGTGAACTATCAAGTTGTAAGAATGCTGTAAATCCTGGTGGAGTATCAACATTCAAAATTTCAAGGTGTTTGTGTACTATTTTCATATCTGTTCTTTCTATCGCTTTTATCATCAATTCATAAACAAATTTTCCTAAAACATATTCATCGCCATGAAAACCGGTAAAATCGGCAAAAACATGATTACCTTTGTATCTAACTTCGTCTTTATGCGTTGTTAAATAATTTCCCATTTTATTAATATAACTAAATATATTTATTTTTAAATTCATTATTCAAAATTTTAGATTCGGTAATTTTAAAAATTCTTTTTATAAATAAATGTCAACAAATAACGATAAATGGTACATATCAATATTGTCAGGTATAATATTTTATGTTATTGCGTCTCCTAAAATATATAAAATAACCGGTGAATTATTTTATGATTTAACACAAGTCGAAATGGAAAATAAAGGCAGACCTAATAATTTAGGTTTATTAATACATACAATTATATTTGTTTTAATAACAAGATTGTTAATGGATATAAATATTTTAGGAAACAAGAAATAAAATTGATTTATAACTTAAATTTTAATTATAAATCGAATATGAGACAATGTATGAAACCAAATTGTTTTAATAGTAGCATTCCAAGAGGAAAATATTGTGAATTACATAGAACAAATAGAAGAATTATAGAAGAAAGAAACAGGATAGAAGAAAGAAACAGAATAGAAGAAAGAAACAGAATAGAAGAAAGAAATATAGAAGAACGTCAAAGAAATATGGAAAGACAACAAATTATTGAAGAACAAGAAAGAGAATATAATGAAACGATGATGAAAGATATTGAAAGAATTGAAGAAAAAAAAAGAAAAAGAATCGAAGAAAAAGAAAAAAAGAATTTAAAAGAAATTGAAATGGATTCATTAAGACAACAAATTTTTAGTATTGAAATGAATGATAAAAGTTTTATGATTAGGTTCGTATTAAATCATAATCATAAGATATCACATTTCTTCAAACATGATGCAACTTTTAAAGATGTATTTGATTACATAGATTTATACATATACGATAATAATATAAAACTAAAGAAATATTATTTAGTTTGTTATCCTAACTTAGAATATACAAGACAAAATACGAAAGACAAACTAGAGAATCATTTTAATTATAAGAAAATAAATTTATTTATAAAACCTGAAGAAGAATAAAAAATTGATTTTTTAAAATATTTAATTATTTTAAAACACGATAATCATGAAGTGTAGTAAATGTTGTAAGAGTATAAGATATAGTAGTTTTGAATGTAAATGCAAGCAATTTTTTTGTTTGTCATGTTTACCATCTTATGTGCATAATTGCAATTATGATTATAAAGAGATTAAAAGAAAATTTTTATCAGAAGAGAATATAAAAATAGAAAAGCAAAAAGTCGCTACAATATAAATATAAATTATAAATTATTTTATGACATAAAAATAATTTATTTTATAACCAATTTAAAATAATAAATAAATATCATAAAATGTTTCAATATAATGATATTCAACTTATTTCAAGAAAAGATACAACAGAGTTATGTGAAATAATGTATCGTAATTACAGTGATAAATCTTCTCTTCATAAACACCACAATTATAGTTTAATTTATGACGAAATGTTTGGTAAATTAAGAAATAGAGAAATAAACATATTAGAAATTGGAATAGGTTCAGTAAATCCGACCATTCCTTCTAACATGACGGGTGGTGAATTGGGTAGAATATATAGACCCGGTGCAAGCATAAGAGGTTGGTACGAATATTTTCCTAATGCTAACATTTACTGTTGTGATATCGATAGAGATATATTAAATTTTGAAGAAGATAGAATACATGGATTTTATATGGATCAGACTGATGAAGAAAATATAAAAAATGTTTTAAACAATGTTTTAGGTAATATTAAATTTGATATCATAATAGACGATGGATTACATTGGTTTCCTGTTAATTGTAATGTAATGCACCATTTATTACCAAAATTAAAAAGAGGTGGGTACTATGTTATAGAAGATATAGAACATACGCAATATAATTATAGATATCTTGACATGCAAAAATTAGTGAATACAAATTATCAATACATACGTCTTCCAAACATTCATAATACTGCTGATAATAATTTATTTATTTTAAAAAAGAATGGTTCTGAATTTGATTTTAATTAAAAAACACTATTTAAACATCGCAAATATATTATTATATATAATGTCAACAACAACCCATATATTAATTTTGGTTGACGTATCGTACTCAATGTTAAATCATATTCATAATTTTAGTATTGCATTGAATAATTTTCTTAATAAATTAAAAAAAGACAGACAGTATTATAGAATAACAATTGGACAATTTAATACGAATTTATCTTTTATAACTGTATTTGCAGAATTAGATATGTTAGGTGAATATAACATTGGTCATTTTAATATAAATGGAACTACCTCTTTATATGATGCAGTTTACGATACTATCAAATATGTTTCAAATAACAATATAATGAAAGATATGGAGACGAAAATGTTTATTATTAGTGATGGTGAAGATAATGCGTCTTTTAAACGAACGAAAACAGATGCTGATAAAATTATGAAAGACGTAATAAATAAATATAATTGGCAAATAATACATTGTCACACAGATTTAAATGTATTTAATACTATTCAGACTGTTAACTATGATATAAATGATATATGTAATATTTTTGTTAAATTACAAGTATAAATTTTCTCATCCGTTATCCTTTAATTTTAAAATCATTTCATTTTAAAATTAAATTTGTATTTAGAAAAAAAGATTAATTATTAAAAATGAAAGAAAATGTTCTTTTTACATCTGCTGGCGATAATACATCTTTTTACAATTTATGGTGTAATGCAAATAGGAATTATGATATCTTTATATGTTATTATGGTAACGATAAAAAAAACAAATATGAAGAATACAGTGATGTTTATTTAAAAAAAAAAGGAGGAAAGATGCAAAATTTTTATTATATATGGATAAATAATATCTCTAATATTCAAAATTATAAAAATTATTATATCGTAGATGATGATATAATAATCGAAACAGATGAAATCAATGAACTTTTTAAATTATTAACAGAATTAAATTTATGGATTTTACAGCCTTCTTTTAATGAAAAGTCTCAAATTAGCCACGAAATTACAAAACAAAATAAAGATTGTAAATATAGATATACAAATTTCGTTGAAATGAATACGCCTTTTTTTTCTCATTTCGCTATAACAGAATTTATGAAAGTTTATAATCCTATTTTAATAGGATATGGTTGTGATATATTATTTATATGGTGTTTAGGTGTAAATCGCAAAGATAAATATGTGATAGTTGATTATATATCATGTATAAATCCGTTAAGAAATGAAAGAGAAATAGATAAAATTCAATCTCTTTCTGAACGAATTAATAATTGGAATAGTTTCAAGAAAAAGTTAAGAATAAAAAATATAATTCATAAAAATTTTTCTATTGTAAAATAAAATGAAAATTCTTCTTTTATATAAAGGTTATCCACGAATCTCACATGGTTATCAAATGGATGAAGCAAACGAATTGAATAAAAAACATGAAATAATGATAATATCATTTGAGTGGGAACTCTTTACTAAATCAGAAAATCATTTGCCTTTTATTCAAAATTCACCTTTAAATGAAATGTCAACTATTATTAAATTTAAACCTGATATAATTCATAGTCATTATTTAGATACAATAGATTTGTGTATACAATTAAGTCGACGATTAGAAATACCATTTACTATAAAAAGTCATTCATTCGATATATTAGGAAATAATTTTAATAATTCGAAAAAATATATAAATCAAATAAACAATAAATACTGTTTACGAATTATCGTATTTCCAGAATTCATTGAACCATTATTACGTATTGGTATTAAAGAATCGAAATTATTACCAATGTATCCAGCAATAAATATAAATAAATTTATTAATTTAGAAGCTAATAATGGTCCTCATATTATGAGTGGTGGTGCTTTTTTACCTAAAAAAAATATAAAAGGTTTTATTTTGCTTTCTAAAAAAATAAAACAAAAATATCCTGAAAAACAAATTACTTATTATAGTGTTATGGAAAATAAAAGTTATTATGATGAAATTTTAGAATTTAATAAAAGTCACGATAATCCTGTTATCTTTCTAACTGTTCAACCAGATAAAATGTCATTAGAATATAAGAAACATCAATGGTTAATCTATTCTGCATGTCCTAAAGAAAAAACAGTTGGTAATCCTTTAATGATAGCAGAAGCACAAGCATCAGGCGTTGGCGTGATTATGTATAATTTGAGAAATTCTTTAAATATGTATATTACAGATAATGGATATTTATATAATACAGATGAAGATGTTTTAGAAATAATATCAAATGATTTTGATTCAGAAAAAAGAAATAATGCGATAGAAATAAGTAAACGATATGATATACAAGAAAAAATTAAAGAAATAGAAAATGTATGGTTATAACAAATTTAAAGAAAAAAACATGATAAGTATATAATGTTACCATTAATTGAGAAAATAAGAGATTATTCAAGTTTTGGAATCGCGTGTACATCATCAATCATGTATTTTTACAATTTACCATTAAATTCCATATCTAATATAATAGCAACGTATCTTTTTATTGATTTATTTATAAACAGAAAATTAGATATATATATTCATCATGCTTTTGGATTACTTTTATATAGTTTTATTTATATAAATAAATTAACACATGAAACAGAAAATATAATAATGAAACCATTTGTAATGTTAGAAATATCATCAGTATTTTATTCTTTTTTCTACTTATATCCGAATCATTATAAAACTTTTACACGTTTAATGTTTTTTTCTACTTTCTTTTATTATAGAATATATAAATACTATTTTGCAGTTATAACAAATAAAGAAATAAATAAAATTATAAACTCTACTGGAACAATTAGTATATTACAATCTTATACTGCAATTTATGGATTATATATTTTAAATATATACTGGTTTATCAAAATACTAAAAATATTAAAAAATAATATCTTCTATAAATAAATGTTGAAAAATATTCTTTTAATAACTATTATTCCATTAATCAATTGTTGTAAAGTACTTACTTTATCGGGTGGCGGAGTTTTCGGTTCATTTGAATCGGGTGTATTATCTAAATTATTTGAACAAAACTCAACATATGATATCATAACAGGTATTTCATCTGGTTCTTTAAATGCCGGATATTTATCTTCTATAAAATCAGGAGAAGAATATAAATATATAAATGATTTTAAAAATCTATGGACAAATATTTCAGATAAAGAAATTTATAGCAATATTTATTTTCTAAATGGTTTAAGTTTATACGATAATACTCCATTGAAACATAAATTAACAGAAATATATTCATCTCGTAAACCTATAAGACCAATAAAAATAGGAGCATCTTCTCTGAAAGAAGGTAAAACAAAAGTATTTACAGAAGATGATATATTAAAATACGGTTTTGTTGATATTTTAATGTCTAGTACGGCAATACCGATTGCATTTCCACCTCATGAATTTTTAGATGATATATTTGTTGATGGTGGTTTGACTAGTAATATATTATTAAACGAAGGAATAGATTATTGTTTAAAAGAGTTTCCAAATGAAAATATTTATGTTGATGTTATAGTATGTGGTAAAAAATTATCAATTGATACATCTCTAACAATGCATACAAAAGATATATTTAATAGACTCATATCAATCTTATTACAACAAGTAGAATATTCTGAATTATTGCATCCTATATTAGAAGATAATATATTTATAACAGTTTATGAACAAAAACATGAAGATAGTTATGGTATGTTGGATTTTACAGCAAGTGAAACATTGTATTACGAAGGATATAATTTTAGTAATGTAAATGTTTATTGGATAAATAAAACAATAATTGAATAAAAATATTATACATTTAAGAATATGTATAATATTTAATAAATATGATTGAATTTGCATATGTAACGTTTGTAAACAATAATAAACAATATATTGAATTACTAAAATCAACAGTAAAATCAGTAAAAGCATTCTCTAAGTATAAGTTAATTATCTATTTTGTTAATACACCACAAATAGTTTCTAAACAATTTGAAGACGAACAAATTATTATTAGACATATCGATATAAATTTACAGAATATATATTACTATAAACCATATGTTATTATTGATGCAATAAAAAATGGATTATTACATGGTTATTTTATAGAGAGCGATGATTTATTGACGCCTCATGCTGATGACTATTTATATGAACAATCTTTATTATTATATAAATTTCCAATATCACCAATCCATCCAAATGATCCTCAAATACCCATGATAGACATGTTAACTGTGAACAGTTTAAAAAAAACACAACATTATATACATGCTCATGTTCTTTTTAGTGAAACATGTTTAACATTTATAGAAGAATGGTTAGATAATTGTTTAAAATATGATAATTATAGAAATGCCGATGAAACAGTTTTGAATCTGTTGTATTGGAAATATAATTGTACTAAACATTATCTTGATGTGATAGACCCGTGGTACGAGAATTTTTACACTGATATAAAAACAAGAGATTCTGCGTGTACTTTTCATGGATGTAAAGATCCGGTAATTCAAATGAAATTATTTGAAGATATGGTGTTGTTTTATAAATTAGAAAAAAATTTTACATTACATAATAAATGACAAGAAGAAGAATAACTTATCCGGCATTGAAGATTTAAAACACCGGTTTTGGTATTTAATCTTTAATTCAAGGTTGGATACAGCAGTCCATGTAAATTTTGGGCAAATAACTGTGGTCTAATAATTAAAAATAAACTATTAGGGAATTGCTAGTTCCGGTACCGATGTATTACCACTGAGTAGGCGCAAGCCTGTATTTTACATCCCCGATGAGATGGAGCCATAAATAAATAACCGATAGTTACGGTTGGATACTTCATACTGGAAAAATAAAATAAGATGTGCTATCAATCAATATGTTAAAAGTAAAAGTTCTTTAAAACGAAGAGGAAGAGTAAGGTATAAATCTATAAAAAAATCTAAGACAAGACATCGTTCTAAAAAATATGGTTTTTGATGTTTAAGTTATTATTCTGAAATTGCATCAATGTTTTTAGATAAATAAAATTTATTAATAAATTTGTGTTCTAATTTTCTAATGTAAAATTTTTTTCTGAATATTAATTACTAAAGTACCATAATGATTTGGTGAATGAATGGTATCTTTATGTCTATTAAACTTACCTCCTTCTTTATAAATCTGCATCTTATAAAGTTTATAAGAAAACTTCTTGTTCCTTGGTAACATTTCTTTAAAATTTTTTTGTAATATTTCGTCATCACCTGTGATTTCCATTCTATCAGCATGAATTTCAAATGCTTTACGAACATTTTCATCGAAAACAGTTTCAGTACCCTTTCCAAATGGAGCGGGAGTTGCTAATTCAAGAATTCTATTTTTGTTAACTACATATTCTTTATCTCGAGAATAATTATTGTAAATTTTTTTGACATTTTTATAGGATATTACTTTCTCTCCATCAACCTTTAAAGTATTAATAAAATTTTTAATATCTAAGCACATAATAGAATATACTTTATTACTAGAATTCAATATTTTCATATGTTCACAAATTTCATGGGTAGTATGTCTAACTGTACTAGACAAATACCCTGAATCACCTTTGTTCAACATTCTGTCCATTTCAGAATAAATATTTACTGCATGATTTAAACCTAACATGATTGTATACCTACATTATAAATATGTAGATTAAAGATAATTTCAATTTTATATTTAATTACAAAGATTAAAATTGAAATTAAAAACGTATTATACAAATAATTTTACAGGTTGATATGTTAAATATAAAAACAAGAAGTGATATAGTCGAACATATATTATCAAAAACAAAAAAATCTAATGATGTTTTCGAAGAAATAATGTTCAATCAAACTCCAAGTCGCAAAGGATTTATATTTGAATCTTTGTGTGAATTATTAATAATCACAAAGTGTATAAAAGGTTTAGACTACGATGAAATTAAAATAGGCAAGTACCCTGCTTTACATAAGTTGGAAAGTATTAATAATATCTTGAAAAAGAATATCTCTACAAACGAAAGTGGAATATCAGATATCACAATATTAAAAAATAATACTTTGATACCATTTTCAATTAAATATAGACAAGATTTTAAACCTGCCGAGTCGGATATTACGAGGTTGAATCAGGAGTTTAAATCTGAAAAATATAAAATAGGCTTTATTGTGAAAGATAAAAAAGAAGTTATAAATCATTCACATAGAAGTATTAATGAAAAGAACAATCATTTTCAAATTATTAAAGATGGAATGTTGTTTGATGAATCCGATATAAAAACTGGTTTGAAGGTGTTTTCAGAAAGATTTAAAGATTTTAATACGATTGAAAAACTTAAGAGTTTTGAAACCTTAATAAATACAAAATATCTTCTGTCAAAAAAACAACAGCTTATTTTAAAAGTTCACCAGAAAATGGCATATCTGAGCTTCTTAAACAATCTAAAATCAAATAAAAAGTATCATGTTATTGATCATAAGCCACGATCAGGCAAAAGTATTTTAATTTTAACCATATCAAAAACTCTACTTGAAAATAGATATAAAAGAATATTAATTATGACTGCTATTCCAAGTACTATAAGTAGTTTTGTCAAAGATTTGTCTTCGTATATTGATTTTGATACTATAAATTATAAAATTCAAAAAGAAGATGATTTCGAAAGTATCGATATAGATTTTAATGGGATAGTATTTTCGTCAGTACAATATTTTAAAGCTGGTGATATCGAGAAAAAGAAAGAATCGCTAAGACGTTTGAATTTTGATGTTATCTTTACAGACGAATGCCATTTGGGATGTTCAACTAGTAAAACTAAAAAAAATATACTTGAAATCGAAAATTCTGTTATAATAGAAGGTATGAATGAAAAGTTAAATATCTTTGTTTCAGGTACTTCAGATAAAACAAAAAAATATTATAATGTACCAAAAGATTGTGTTTATGAATGGAAACTCGAAGACGAAGCGTATATGAAATCAATGTCGGAAGAGAGTATAAATACAATGTCTATTCGCCATGGAAAAGTATTTAAGGAGTGTTTATTGGATGATACTTTAAACAAAGATTATTCTAAATGTCCGATCCAAGTATTATTAAAACCATTGTTAGCAAGTAAATTAATTGAGGATATAACTAGATACAATGATAAAAATGGAACTAATTATGGTTATAGTGTATCTTCTTTATTTGCTTTGGTTTATGATAAAAATTTAAAAAAATATAGAGAACAATTTGAGATCTGTTCAAGTGTTGACGGAAAAGAGATGTTATATAACTTTTTAAACAGTATAATATCCAATGACATTAATAACAAAAATACTCTTATGAAAGAAATAGAAACTGTACAAAGTAAATATAATTCTAGAAAATCGGAAAGAGCTAAACCTTTATTATTTATTTTCTTTTTGCCTACACATACTAGAAATAATAATATAGAAAGCTTGCAGAAGACTTTAAAAAAGTTCTTGGAAGAGAACAATCTATGGACTGATTATTATATTAGTTATTCAAATTCTAATAGTGATAGCGAAGAAACTGTCGAAGATTATAATGACTTTGTAAAGACTATTATGCGAAAAACACAAGAGAATCGTAAGAAAGGATGTGTTTTATTTTTAGGAGATAAAGGAGGTACTGGAATTACATATCACGATAACGATGTTACAATTTCTTTAGATGATGGTCATAATCTTGATAATCAAAAACAGAGATATTCGCGATGTATGACAGAAGCAGAAGGGAAAACAATAGGTATTAATGTTGATATGAATATTCAAAGAAGTTATACATATATATTGGATAAGCTAGAGAATTTTAAGAAAGTAACAAGAATGAATAAAACTAATGACGAGTTGCTACATTATTTATACAAAAATGAGATATTTTTATATAATCCTCTTCAGTATAATGACAATCGCGAAACTGTTGAAGTTGAAATAAAATACTATAAAGATGAGATGTCAAAAATGATGAATGAGATAGATGATTCTTTAATACTTGAAAATATAGTATGTGACGATAACATGAGAGATGTTATTAAAAATAATTGGAAGAACAAAGATTCTGTGAAAATAGATGAACGCTTTGAAGGTGAACAAAAGGACTGTCCTAAACCTGAAAAAATTCGTATTGAAATAGATGGAGAAGAAAACACAGAAAAAGAATCTGATTCTGAGGAAGAAATTGAAGAAGAAATAATAAATCAAACACTCGAGGTTTGTAAAAGATTTCTATTTCCCTTACTAGCATTATTGTCCAGAACATTTAATATATATAATTTTCAAGATATTTTTGAAGATGAAGTATGTAAAGTATTAATAATAAATATTTTTCACGAAAAAAAAATTGATATTAATTTAAATAACTATTTGAAATATATAAATATTATGAATGACATAATGACTAATAATGAAAGTATAATTGATTCTATTCGCGAAATATATAGAAATGCAACTCCTGATAAGTTTAGACTTTTGATCGAAAAACATTTTATACCTTCAGAAACTGAAAAGAAAGATTATGCGGAAATTCCTACTCCTGTTTTTTTAGTGGATAAAATGTTAAACACAATTCCAAATGATTATTGGAAATCTATTCATACTACTTTCGAACCATGTTGTGGTAAAGGCAATTTTATTCTTGGAATCTTCGATAAGTTTTTTGAAGGACTGACATGTTTAGTACCAAATAAAGTTGAAAGATGTAAAATTATAATGACGAAATGTATTTATTTCGGAGATATTACAAACTTAAATGTATTTATAACAACAGAAATACTAAAGTGTCATATTGAAAATCTTTGCGGAAAAAAAATTAATTACAAATTTAACTCATATGTTGGTGATACTTTAAAATTAGATAGTAAAAAACTTTGGAAAATTGATATATTTGATTCTATAATAGGTAATCCTCCATATAATAAAGGTTTATATAAAACTTTTACTACTGGAATGTTAAAAATTACAAAAAGTTTATTGTTCGTTATTCCTTCTAACTTTACGATGAATGTTACAGGAAAGAAGCTTGTTCAGACATTAAAAGATAATGGTTTGAAATCTTTATGTTTTCTGAATAAAGATTCATTCTTAAATCAAGTTGATATTGATACTTTATATTTCTTAACTATTAAAGGATTTAGAGAAGATATAATTGTTAATAATAAAACTGTAAGTAGAGAATCTGATATAGTAAATCAGACTAATGATATTGAGTATAATATTTTTAATAAATTATTAAAACAAGAAAAGATAGAACTTTTCAAGGGTAAGAATAAAACTTTAACTTACAAAAATCCACAAGAAACAGATAACATTAAATTTAAAAAAGATGCAAAACACAAAAACATGTTATTAAGTAGATTAAATGGTGGTAAAGGAGAAGAAATATACTGGATTGATTCTTATAAAGAAGATAATAAAGATAATTATAAAATAGTTTTTCCTAGAGGAACCGCGAGTTATAATTCTATTAATAATTTAAAAAATTTTAATAAGGATATAGTATATAATATGTGTGTTGACAAAGAAACTTTGTTATCAGATGGAATAATGTATATACTTCTTGATAATAAATCAGATTATGAATATATGAATAAATATTTAATGAGGCATAAATTAATACGTTTTGTATTTATAAAACAAAACAAATATAGCGAGCTGACAAAAGGTTTATTTAAATATATTCCAAAAATTCCTATAGACATAATAAAAAATGATAAAATATATGATTATTTAAATTTTACAGAAGAAGAGATTAAATATATAGAAGAAAAATTTTGGGAGGATTTGGGGGTATCTACGAATACAAGCAAATCGATGGATAAGTCAAATTACACAGTTACGGAACTTAAAAAACTTGCTAAAGAAAAAAAAGTAAAAGGATATTCGAAAATGAAAAAAGAAGAACTTATAAAAATCTTATTTGAATAAATATTAATTATAAATATTAATTATAAATATTAAACTAAAATCTAGTTTAATATTTTCCAGTCTAAATTATTTTAAATATTTTTTTTGTTGGTCGATTGATAAAAACCATCTTAATCTATCAGGATTCATTGATACTTCGAGAAGTTCTTGTTCTATAAGATCGGATAGGTCTTTTGATTTTTGTTTTTTATACTGTTCTTTACAGATTAGTGGAAAAGTAATTATATCCTTGTCTGAAGAATTACAATTATTATAATATAAAATAGGGAAATTGTTATCTAATGTGTATGATTTAATAATTTTTTGAAGTAATTGTTTTCCGTAATCACAATTAAGTATAGCTCCTAAAATATAAAGTTTTTCATCTTTCGGTAAAGTTAATTTTATATTAATATCTGAAAATACAATCGGAATAATGTTACAAACAGGATAATCAAATATATCTTTTTTTAGTTTTTGAGTAAATACTTTAGTGTTTCCATCTACTGTTATAATAATTTCTAATTCAAGATCACAAGTAGACTTAAAACCTATAATTAAATCACCATTAAGAGGTTGATTTTCTATAAAATATTCACTCTCGAAAAATACTATTTTTTCATAAAGTGTTTCTGCAACTGCGTCTGTAAAATTATGTTCTACGACAGTAGTATTATTAATATTTTGACATTGTTCAATTATATTAATAAAATCATTTTGCATTTTTATGTGTTTACTTATGTTTTTGAGTTTATACATTTAAATTAACTTATTCTATATGAATCGATAATAGTTGAGTCATTTGGTAATTTGGTATAATCATGTTCTTTTGTAAAAAATTCAGTTAAAAAATATCCAGCTACATAAAAAGCTGGGTTTAATAATTGATAAACACTAGGTGATGTGCTATTAATAAATTTATTAATATATTTTCTTATTTTATTATAAGCTTCAGGTGGTACATTATACTTTACGTGCTGATCCAAGGGGACAGAAATTCTTTTACCGCCAGCAAAGATTCTTTACAATCTTGAGTGTCAGCACAAAATTCAAAAGGTGGAATAATTTCGGGGTGCATATAAAATCCAATATTATTTGAATTACTTGGTATGTTTAAACTTTTTAAAATATTTTGTTGTTCTTCTGTGAATTCTATTCCGCAATCTTTTATTTTTTGATTACTTGTATTAATCACAGTTGTACAATTTTTAGTTTTAAATTTAAATTTGTTTAAATCTGCCAAACCATCAACATATTTATAATCGTACCAATTAATATTTGAACATTTATTTATGTCTATAATGCTATGTTTAGTGTAAGAGATGTGAGTGCTTTATCAACAGTACACACACTTAAACTTGAGAATATGCCTAGAGTAACAGATGTGAGTTCTTTATCAACAGTACACACACTTAGTCTTTATAATATGAACGAAGTAAGAGATGTGAGTGCTTTAGAAAATGTATACAATCTTACTCTTCGTAATTTACCTCAAGTAACAGATGTGAGTGCTTTATCATCAGTATACAATCTTACTCTTATGCATATGGATGGAGTAACAGATGTGAGTGCTTTAGAAAATGTACACAATCTTATTCTTATGTATATGAAACGAGTAACGGATGTAAGTTCTTTATCAAAAGTACACACACTTGCTCTTGTGGATATGCCTAAAGTAAAAGATGTGAGTGCTTTATCATCAGTGCACACACTCGAACTTGTGGATATGGATGAAATAACAGATGTAAGTGCTTTATCAACAGTACATACACTGACTCTCAATTGTTTGAGTGGGGTAACAGACGTGAGTGAATTATCAACAGTACACACACTTACTCTTATTAATATGGCTGGAGTAACTGATGTAAGTGCTTTATCATCAGTACAAAATCTTACTCTTGATGATATGACAGGAGTAACAGATGTGAGTGCTTTATCAACAGTAGTTAATCTTACTACTATAAATATGCCTTGGATCATGTGATGTCTGAAACTACTTGAATAAATTTTCATATTTAAAATTGCTTGAAAAATTGATATTTATATAAAAAATATGATTATTTAAAAAAAACATAAATATATATATAAATATGTTTATTGAAAATATTAATAAATTTGTATTAGAATTTCTTCAACTTAATAAAAATAACGAAAATATAGACGAAGTGTGGGTATCAAAAAAAAATCAACAATTACTTTTAAAAACATTAAAGAAAAACAATGTTAAAATTAAAGACCCTGCAAAACCAAAACGAGGTAAAAGCGCATTTTTATTCTTTTGTGAAGAAAACAGAAAAAAAATTAAAAAGAAATACCCAGAATATAGTGTAAAAGAAATTGTTTCAAAATTAGGGACTGATTGGAAAGTATTAAAGGATTCTAATTCAGAAGAAATAAATAGATACGAACAAATGTCAATAAAAGACAGAAACAGATATAAAAATGAAATGAAAACATATATTCCTATTCTTAATAGAAAAATAGATGTTAAAAAATCAACTAAAAAACCATCAAAAAGACGTTCAAAAAGAACTCAAGAAGAAATAATGTTTGATAATTTTCTTAAAAATAAGAAAACACGCGCTAAAAAAAGTCATCCCGAATTAGATTCAAAAGACATAGTTCAATATATAAAATCAAAATGGGAAAAATTACCTGATGAAAAGAAAAAGAAATATAATATAAAAAAATAGTTTTATTTTTTAAAAATGAATTTATCTGAATTTTTAAAAAATAATTTCAAAAAAAGATTTGTTATTAATCTTAAAAGAAGGGAAGATAGATATATAGAATTTTTAAATCGCATACCATTTGATTCTGACGTGTGTGAAAGATTTATTGCTACAGATGGTAAAGATTTAAAACATCATTGTACTGAAAATCCATTTGTAATGGGATGTCACATGAGTCATAAAGATATATTGATAAAAGTAATCGAAGATGAAAAATTAAATGACAATGACTTAATACTTATATTTGAAGATGATGTTTTCTTTAATGATAATTTTGAAAGTGATTTGAAAAATACGATACCAATTTTAAAAAATTTAGACCCAAATTTTATTTTATATATTGGAGGTAGATTTAAAAAAAATTTTAAACCTTCTTCTTTAAAAGAATGGGAGAATGTTGATTTAAAATTATATAATAAAAAAGGTGATTATAAAACAATAAAATCGTCGGATTATGACAGAACAACAAATGTAATAATATTAACTAAATATTCATGCAAAGAAATAATTAATAAAACAAAAGATGTTAAATTTTCCGAACCAATCGATTCTTTATATAATAATATCAGAAAATATATACCTGATATAAAACTTTATGATATATTCCCTCATTTATGTTATTCTCCGATAAATTATAAATCTGATATACAAATAAAATTTTAATTTCTTTTCTTATAATAAAATGAATGAAAATGGTAATATGACACAGCAATTGCTTAGTTCACAATTACAAACATCAACTCCTTTAATTGATAATAAAAAATCCGAAACTTTAATCGTAGACAAACAAAAAGATGAACCAACTATGATAACTCAAAAAGATATAGGTGATTTATCTTCTGTTCAACTTCCGTATGATAAAACATTAACAAATAATTACATAGAAGGTGTAGGATATTTATATGAAGTTAAAAAAACTATAATAGACGAAGAAAAAGAAACTTTCTGTTCTTATTCTTTGTATTTTGTTTTAATTATAATATTTTTTGGATATATTGGTTATTATTTAGCAAATAATCGTATTATTCAACCAGAATTATTAAACGGAATTAATTTAGGTGTCTTAGTTGGTATTATTATTGTTTCTTTATTATGGTCAAGTATTAGTGAACAAAACTAAACAATATAAAGATTAGTATTATTGAAATATAAAATGTCTTCAAATGAACAATTATCAGATCCGTCATTTTATATTTCTATTATTTCTTCAGTAGCATTCGGTGTATCAGAAGTATTACCTTTTTTTTCGAATAAATCAAATGGTATAGTGCATTCAATTGCAGTATATTTATTATCTATGAAAAATAATACTGTAATTGATAAAAATAAAAATTCAAAAAATAATGCGATTGAATTGACAGATATTGTAGTTATCAAAGATAAACTAGATGAAATTATTAATATGATAGAAAATAATAAATATCATAAATAAATTTTTATATTTCTTTAAATAAAAAATGAGAAGTCGAACAAAAAAATCACATAAAAGGAAAAATCCATTGAAAAAAAAATCACATAAACGTAGATATGATGGACATTATCATGAAAATGATGTTAAAGATCTTTTTTTAGCTATACTTAATGATGATATAGAATTAGTAGAAGAAATTTTAGATTTAGATATAACTTTGATACGTACATCATATAAAGTACCTTTTAATAATTATACAGAAATAGAATTATTACCTAAAAGTTATGCTCAACTTTTAGATCGACAAGACATTGTTACGCTAATAGATAAATATCGTTATGAATAAAACTTAAATCATATCTCTTATACCATCATAATGTGATAATGCTTTTCGAAAATATAAATCAAACTCGAATTCCGATATATATTCTGTAAACTCAACAAACATTTCTTCTCTTATTTTAGACATATAAGTTCTGAAAAATAAAAGAAATGCTGAACGATTTTTATAATCAGATGAAGATAAACGCATTTCATCTAAAACAATTTCGTAAAAATATTCAATTGCGTCGTTAATATAAAAAGTTGATTTTTTTATTTCATCCAAAGATAACTTTATGTTTTCATCGTTTTTCATATATATATTTAAAACATCGTCTAATTTTTTTGTTCTAAATATCGATTCGTCATCTTTTATGTTTCGCGCATAAGCATTCAACCTTCCATTAAAATTTGAAATTATTTGGTCTTCAAATGATATCGATATAGATAATTCACCAAATCCAGACAAAGTATTTACAAATCGAGTTATATAACCTGATGTACATGTTCCTGTCATATCTTCAAGTTCCTGAAGTAATCGTTTTTCTATTTCATTCTTATTTTCATGTGTTTGTATATAACTCCATAATTTAACCATGAATACAGATAATGTCATTGATAATGAAGAATATAATGTTCTATCCATTCTAATCCTATTTAAAGAAATATTAATTTTGTTTTCATCATTTTCTTTTTCTATTAATTGTTTTATTTTTTCTTCTACATATTCAAAATCGATTTGATTTTCATTTATTTTTAAAGTTGGAACATAACATAATATTTCAAGAATACGTAATACTGATTTTTCTATTTCTTTAACATGTACATTTTGTTTGTTATCTGATATTGTTTTTCCTTTCCCTCCTAATTTCATTATCATTTCTCTTCCTATTATTTTCATCTCTTCTGAACCTAAAGATAATAATAAATCGGATGCGTCTGCTCTTAAATTATATTCCATTTCTTCTGATTCTGCAAATTTTAAAATTATCTTATATATATTTTCTTTAACTTTGTTTTCTAAATCAAAACTTTGTAATAAATATTGTCCTGATAATATTCGGTACATTGTTAAATTATTTTCATTTTCAATAAAAGTTAATAATGATTCAGAAAGATGATATTTAATATCTTTAATATTTTTTCTTTCTAAAGATAATATTAATTTATAACGATAATCGCAATCAATCTCATCATTATTTATTATATATTTAAAATATATCGATGATTCTTCTTTATATTTACTCACTTTCATTAACATTGAAATAACTTCAACTTTATATGGTGTTGCTAATTCGTTATCACTTATTAATTGAAAACATACATTATTTAATAATTCATATGATTGATTTTGTCTTTTTTCATTTCTAATTTTTATTGAATCATTACTTTCCTTTTTTATTTCTTTCATTTCTTTATCATCTTCGTCATATATATCTTCTTCATATTCTTCAAAAGATAATAATCCTTTTATTGCTTCTACTTTTAAAAAATTAGATAAATCATTTTCTAATGCTATATCATTTAAATATTTTTCTAAAATTTTTGTTCCACTAAAATGATACATACCTGAAATTCGACTTATTATTTCAATCGTATTTTCTTTATTCTCTGTATAATATCGTTTTATTAATTCAATTCTTTTATCATTTGGTATACTTAAATCTAAAATATATTTTTCATATATGTTATAATCTATAATAATTTCATCTTCTTTTTCATCATTTGTATTAATACTATTATCCGTTATAATTGTGTTCATTGAGATATATGATATTTTTTTTTATTTAAATAAAAATATTTTTTAACAATAAATGCCATTATATGATAATTTATTTACAAGTAATATTTATGATAATTCTAATTTAAATTCTACTAATACATTAAATGTAAAATATTGGAAGACGTTCGAGACTGATAGGATTATTCCTTCTATTGATTCTAAAAAAAAAACACAAGGTTCATTTTTTAAAATATATAGTTTGAGTCAAGAAGAAAGTGTATTACTTAAAAATAGTATAAATGATACATCAAAATATGTTTTTTTTGATATAAATGGACATATCAAAATTGATAATAGTGATAGAACTCAATTATTTTTGAAAAAAAATCCACTTGTTAAAAATGATTTTAATTTAAATAGTAGACTTGAAATTACTCAATCTAAAATTCCTAGATTAGACTTTTTTATGACTCAAAATAAAAAATGGATTATGTATTACGATAATTCCTTATATCATCTTTTGTATAATCCAATTCATAGATCAAGTTTCAGAGATTTCTATGCTATTCAAAATGTTTCTAATGATGGATTAACTGTCGCCGATCAAAATTATAACGGTGGTGATATGAAAAATTTAATGACGAAATATTGTGAAATTATTGCTGAAAAAAATACAACTACTGGTAATAGAAAATTTGCAGATGAAACATGTAAATGTATGATGGGTATTAGAGGTGATTCTTCGTCCACTGAACAAGATTCTGAATGCGTCGATAGTGCAATGGGATATCATTCAACTTCAAGTCATGCAAGAAATCAAATTAAAAGTAAATGTAGATGTTATTCGAAAGATTGTAGTGATTTAAATGGAGAAGTTGTAAAATTAGATAACGATTCTTTCTTTAAAAGATTATCTACAAGTATAACAACTCCAAGAGACTTTTTAAGTAAAATTGAAAAATTAGATCCATGTCCAACTTCAAATACTATTATAGTTTGTGATGCTAATGTTAGTGCAGCTGGAGGTATTAAAGGTAATACAACAGTTGTACAACAATGCGGTCCTGGTGATTTACCATCTACAACAGCACCTCCAACAACACCATATATACCTCCAACTACTTTACCTCCTACCACAACACCATATATACCTCCAATTACTTTACCTCCTACCACAACACCTTATACACAACCAACTACTTTACCTCCTACCACAACATCTTATACACAACCAACTACTTTACCTCCTACCACAACATCTTATACACAACCAACTACTTTACCTCCTACCACAACATCTTATACACAACCAACTACTATAAAACCAATTACAACAACTGTAAAATCAACTACAACAAAACCAACAACTGCTAAACCTATTACAACAACTGTAAAACCATCACCAGGTTTTGCGTGTACGATTTTATAAATTAAATTTTATTATAATAATTATAATAAAATGTCTTGTCCAGATTTTACTATTAATACACATGATTTTATTTCTAAAATAGTTGAAAAATTAAAATTAGATAATGATTGTCAAACTAAAATGTTATCATATTTCTTAAATAAAAATATCCAATTGGATAATAATTCTCTATGTGATATTGTAGTTAAAAAAATTGAAAACATATATAATGAGTCTAAAAATATTGGTTGTGTGATTACAAATTCATATAATAAAAATACAACTGTTGTTAGAAGTGTTAATAAAGTTTTAATTGAAACTACACCATTAACACAAGAAGAACTTGATTCAAAAAATGAATTAATTAACGAAACATTATTAGATACAGATGAAAATATTGAAAGTATAAAATCTTTAATGTTAGATGAAGATACAAAAAACCTTCTTATAGATAACATTAAACAAATGTCGGATAATTCAATCGAAAGTATTGAAACAATGTTTGGTAGAGATATAGAAGGTGATTTTGATATAGTTCAATCAGCAAAGACACAAGTTTCTGTATCTTCTGTCATTAATGATGATGATAAAAAATTAATAGATGACGCAAATACAAAAATAGCAAAAGAAGTTATTAAATATTTTTGTGAAAAATATAACATTAATTATGAAAAGTTAGATGTTGATGAAAAAATTTCAAATAGTTTTACAACAAGTTCAAGAATTTCAACATCTATGGACAATGAAAATAATCTTAAAATATCTGTTGCTGGAAATATTAATTTAAACGGATTGAAAATAAACCAATCAATAGTTGCTAAATTATTAGCAGATTCAATTATCGACAATTCTATTTCTTCAAGCATTTTACTTGCATCTAACATTGTTCAAGATGAAATAAAACTAAATAATAACGAACCAAAAACAAATGATGAACCCAATTCAAATGATATATCATCTAAACCTGTATCAGTACCTGATCCTGAATCAAATGATATAGTACCTGAACCTGAATCAAATGATATAGTACCTGAACCTGAATCAAATGATATAGTACCTGAACCTGAATCAAATGATATAGTACCTGAACCTGAATCAAATTATTTAACAAATAAAATATTTATATACGGAATAATAATTGCATTATTTTTAGGATTAATATATTATTTTTTTTACAAAATAAAATCTAATAATAAATAAAAAAATGACAGACAAATGTTCACAACCACAAGAAATTAAACTTTTAGATATATTCACTACAGCCGACCAATTGGCTAAAGCTTCGGGTGCAGACCAAAAATGTAAAACCGCGATATCAAGTTTAGTAAAAGATTCATCTACTTCTGGATCAGTAGGCACAAAAATATCAGCGTTAGGAGGTCTTTTGGGTTCAGCTGAAATGCAAGCAAAATTCGGAACAAAAGATTTTGAAAACAGTTTAAACCAAACACAAGAAGGATGTGGAACTTATATAAATAAAACAAATAACATTATCAATCAAAAATCAAAAATTCAATGCATTATAAAGGAAAGTATGACATCTGTTGATTCTTCAATGACAAATATTAATTCAATTAATATTAAAACAATTCCATTAACATCAGAAGAAATTCAAGCAAGAACAGAAAGTATAAAAGATATATCTGATACATTTAAAACAACAATTCAAACTGCAAGAGATTTAGCTTCTTTTATGTCATCTGACGAAAAAAAAACAGTAATATTTTCGGAAGCAATGCAAATAGCAACAAAATCAAAAAAAACATCTGAAGAGCAAATCACCAGACAATATGATAGAAGCGCGACATTAGTTAATGCAAAATTAAAACAAACAATCACTGCTACTATGAAAACTCAATGTGTTTTATCAACTGAATCTAAAAATTTAATTTCAGATGCTGCTAAACAAATTACTGAAGAAGTTACTAAATCTACATTAGAACAAACACTCGGTGCTTCTGCTCAACAACCAAATGTAAGAGAAATGATAAATAATACTTCACAAAATGTTGAAAGTACATCATCATCGGATATTGAAAATACTGTTAAAAAAGTAGGTGCTAAAATGTCTAGTGAAAATACTATGGAAATATCTATCGCAGGAAATCTTAATATGGATGGAGTTGTAATAGATCAAGATATAGTTGCTACTTTAATATCTGACGCGATAATATCAGATGCAATGTCAAAAGGTGTTATGGCTGCATCTGATATTCTTTCAAAAAGTGAAAATTTATCTGAAATTGTTTCTAAATCAAAAGGACAAGATGATTTAATAAGAGAATCGGGAGAGGGTGCTGCTAAACTTGCAAATGCAGGAGGTTTTGATTTTGGAGATAGTGGTGGATTAGGTAGTTTATTTTCTTCTTTAGGTTCAATGGGTCCAACAGGTTTTAAAATATTAGGATGTATCTTTTTAGGTTTATTAGTATGGTGGTTCATTCCTATTTTACCAGGTTTTATGTTACCTTTTGCAATTGGTTTTGTTTTAGGATTAGTTATTTTACAATTTTTAGGATTAGGATTTTTCTAAACTTATAAAGAAAGATTTTTTTTCATTTCTTTAATAAAAATGGTTAATCCTTATCCAAATTCTCCGATTAAAAATATTAGAAAAAGAATTTTATTTTCTTCTTTAAAAATATCTCCTATTAAAAAAAAATCTTTTAGAAAAAGAAAATCATATTCAATTAAAACTTCTCCTATTAAAAAATCTTTTAGAAAAAAAAAATCATCTTTAAAAATATCTCCTATTAGAAAATCTATTAGAAAAAGAAAATCATATTAATTTATCTATTCAAAATTTTAAACTTATATTGTTTAAAATTTATACCTTATTATCATTAAGTTTTTTATCCATAAGAAGTTTATGACGTTTTGATTTCTTATGTCTTCTCATACATTTACTGGATAAAATAAAACCACATTCACATATTTCATCATCATTTCCAGATTTATTTTCTTCTCCTTTTTCTTCTTCATATTCTCCTTTTTCCTCATATTCTTCTTCATTATCCTCTTCGTCTTCTCCTGATTCTTCATCTTCATTTTCACTCTCACTCTCATCATCTGAATCTTCATTCTCTCCTTTTTTCATTTTTTCTATTAATTTGATAAACATTTTATGTCCGTTAGATTTGATATGCTTTTGTAAACAAGGTAATGTTATAATCATACCACAATCACATCGTTTTTTACCGGCATCTAAAATTTCAGCCTGGTTATTATTTTTAATTTCCATCAATATATTATGTTTTTTTGTTTTCTTATGTTTTTTCATTCGATAATGAGTAACTATTAGTCCGCATTCACATTGTTCCTTTTTACGTCTTTGTGTAGCGATCTTATCTTTATAATTTTTATCATAGTATTCTTTCCTAACTTCTTTGATTCCATCTTTATTTGCATCATACCTTTTTTTACTTTCTTCTAAAATAAATGATTTATTATTAGAATAGAATTCATTGGCTTTTTGTTTGACATCTTCTTTATTATTTTCATAATATTCATTACTTATTTTATTGTAATGTTCTCTATTTTCATTATGTATAATTTTACCAAGTTCGCTAAAAGCTTCTTCATTTTTAATTTTATATTCTCTTTCTTTTGCTTTTATTTCTTCTTTTTTTTCTTTACTATAATTTTCAACCACTTTTTTTCGATTTGCATTCCATCTTTCGGAATCTTCATTTGTTTTTGTTTTTTTCGCGTAAACTACATCGTCTTCGTGAACATTCTCGTAAAACTTCGCACATTCATCGAATACATTTGTAAATATAGAAATATCTGGTTCTGGTAATAAAAAAACATCTCTACCTGCTTTGGATCTATATTTTGCGAGTTTCATCAAAACGGCAGCTTCAACTATATCCATCAATTTTGCACTTTCTAAAGAAATATAATATATAACTTTGAAATCAAATATTTTACTACCATCATTATAATTATTCTGTCTATTATTTAGATTTATTGCTTTACCTATAACATATTCTCCGACTTTTTCTGATTCTTCTGCGGTCATTAGATAAACAACGTTTTTATCTTTAATTTTTTCTTTTGGTGGCTTTACATATTTCCTTGTTAGTTTGGTAAGTTCTTCTTCTGTCTTTTTTTTCTCTTCTTCTAATCTTTTATTTTCTTCCTCAATTTGAAGTTTTTCTTTCTCGATTCTAAATTTTTCTTCTTCGAGTTCTTTGTTCTTTTCTAAAATACTTTGAATCTTATATTCACCTTTTTTTCTTAAAGAAGGTAAAATATCCTCACAAACTACTTCTTGAAATTTTTGTGCAATTTCTTTATTTGACCTCATAATTAGTTTATACACTGCTGGTTCTGATAAAATTATCATGTTTCTACTCTGTTCTTGGTGCATAATACCTGACTTCAGTTTCTCTGAAGTCAGGTTTTCTATTTGTTTCCATTTTTGTGGAATGTTTTTCAAAGCTTCTGTTATATTAGATAACCCTAATACATCACAAATATCTTTCGCAACAAAAAAAGGTTCATTATACGAACCTAAAATACGAATTTCCTTATTTTCAAATTTAAAAGTTTCATCCAATTGATTTATTAATTCCATTTTATATTTAAATATATTTCTTTAAATCTAAATTAAATATATTTAAATGATTATGAAAATATAATTAATTATATTTTCATAAATTATTCTAAAACTGCTTCATTTCCTAACTCCATTTTTACCTGAAAAGGTGACCTCGTAGTTTTCTAGGTCACATATTTTATCCGATGGTCTACTTTCTTTTGAGTTTTCTCCCATGAGAAAAAAATAATACAATGTTTTTTAATCAGAATCATCATAATCACTCTCAATCATACCATGATTTTCCGACTCTATTTGTTCTTTTGATTTTATATATATTGATATTTTCCCCAATGTTCCTACATTAGATACAAATAATAATGGTTTTCCTGTATATATTTGCATATTTTGACTTAATCCTGATAATTTTGTAATACGACAAAGTTGTTCTGTTATAAATTCCTGTGAATATTCATACATTGATATATCATCTTTATCTTCATCATCATCTTCACCAAATTGCACTTTTCTTTTTAAAATACCACCTGCATTACAACCAAATTCTATCTTGTAATTACTTGATGTAACTTTCATAACTGTTCCTATACTTGACATTTCTTTTATCATTTTTTGAAAATCTGTTGAATTAACAATAACTGGTTTTCCATAACCTGTTGGTATATCAATGTCGAGGTTTTGTATACTCTGAATTTTTAGATATGATATGGTTGTTCTATTATTTTCTTTTGGAATAACTTTAATGCCTAAGTCGTTAGGAGATCTTTCTTCTATAAAGAGTTCCAGAGAATCTTTCTTTTTCACGCTGCGAGTCAGCTTATAAAGATGTGTGAGATTTATACCTAAATACAGCTTCTTACTATTATTAAATTTATATATAGGGAAGTTTTCTGCCTTCAAAAACATATCAATCAAAATAGTTTTTTGCGAATCCATCATACATAAATATATACCTGTTTCATCTATTACGAAACAACCAGTCTTTATATTATTACTTAATAATTCGGCAAGAATTTTAATTACATACGCTTCTTGAGATTTTGCTTTAAATAAAATTGTCATATTATTTACAATTATATTCAAATGCTTTAAATTAATAAAATTAAAAAAAAAAATTAATTTTATTTTTGGAAAATTAGTTTTGTAAAAAAGAAACGATTCGGTTTATTTGATATTTCATATTACCATTTGAAGAACAAACATATGTTTCTATTTTTCACAGAGATAATTTTATTTTACCTTTAACTCAATAATGAAATAAATCTTTTCTCACCTTCAATCCGATATCCTATTATATTTATATTATTATCATCACCTCTTTGATTTATGATATATTTTTCTATATCCTTCATATTTACATACGAATATAAAATTATTTTAAATTTATTTATATCTATGTCGTCTTCAATATTTTTATCTATATAACCTTTTGAATCCCATAAATATGAAACTTTCACACATGTTTCAAAATATTTACTATTATATACATAATAAGTTTTATCATTAAACTTAATAAAGTATTGAGATGAACGCGGACGAACAACATCATATAAGACATACAATTTTTTATCCATGTTTTCCGCATCTTTTATCCATTGCATAGTAAAATCATATCCTTTTATAAGAATGTTGTTTGGATTAGAGTCAAAATCATTTGTATCAATATAATAATTATCCATCCTTTTTTTATCTTTGAATTTTAATAAATTTTCATATTCTCTTGTTTTTTTTAATTTTAAAACATATAATAACCTTTCTAATGTTTCTTCTGTTTTAATCACTAATTTGTTATCTCTCATTATTGTATTTTCATATGATAACTCGTTTTTAGGTATTTCAATTTTACTATAATCAAAATCTTTATCTATAATTATATTATTTTTTATAAAATCATCAAAACTATTTTCTTTATTTGTATCGATATATATACTGTATAACCAAAATATATAATTAATTGTGTATCTTGCTATTCTTTTTATTGAATTAAAATTTTTAGATAAATTTACACTTTCTGTATTTAATTTTAAATATATTTTAAAACCATATATTGTACCTTCTGTTTTATCATCATTAATTTTAACGTTTTTCATATTTAAATTTTTTATTAACCTATCAATATTACTCTCTTTATCTAAATCAAATTCATTTACTTCTTCTAACATTATTGATTCTACATTTAATGGAGGTATAGGTTCCAAAAAATATAGACAAATTTGTAAATCATCGACTTTCAATACTATTACTCTTGTTTTACCATAAATATCAAAAACTTGATATTTTATTTCATAACTATTAAAACATGTTTTATTATTTTCGAATGTAAATCCGTCACTATTTATATATATGATATTATTAAGTTCATTATATATTGATAAAGTTTGCTGAACAATATCATCATTTACATCAAATTTATAAGTATATTTTTCATCTATTTTATTCCATAAAACAATAAGTTCACATTGAGGATGTTTTGCTTCTTTTTCTTCTCTGATTGATCCGTAATGTTCTAAAATAAATATATATTCTCTGTCATTTTTGAATTTATAATATTGTTTTTCATGATCTGGTAAAATTAAATTCTCTTCGTTTAATTTATCCCTTTGAAATATAAAAATATTAACATTAAAATGTTCTTCTAGTAGTCTTATATATTTTCGTGGATTAAAATATTCATTTTCTTTTTCTAATATTTCTTTAATTTGTAAATAAGTTTTATCATAACATTCTTGTCTGCATAAATTTATATTTTTTGTAAATTCAATTCTTAAATCATTACAGTCGTATTCATTTCCAATTGCTTTTGATATACACTGTATAAAACTATTTACACTTTTTTCCATGCCTAATCTTTTATATTCGTGTTTATTTTCTAGGTTGTTATTAAAATAATTTTTAATTTTTAATGGTAAATCACCTACTTTATTATCATCTAAAATAGAATTCGATGTCATTATATATTTTTGTTGTGATTTTTTAATGATTTCTTTTTTATCTTCTTTTTTGTCTTCTTCTTCATCTTCATCTTCTTTTTTATATTCATAATTTTTATATTCTTCTACTGAATCAAATATTATATAACCTGGTTTTGGTGTTTTCTTTGTTTTATAACAACATGGTTTATTATCTTTAACACCTGGATATATAAAATCATTATCTTTACACACAAACTTACAATTGTTCTTTCTGTTTATTAATACTTGTTTATTTGATAATAAAGCATCAATAACTTCTTTTTCTGATTTTTCTATTGAAGGTTTTCTGCAATTTCCCCCAGTTAATAATTTTATGCATTCATCATCTTTTTCTTTTTCTTTTTCTTTTTCAATTTCTATATCAATATATTCAGAATATAAATTATTTATATTATCATATTCTTTCATATACAACATTACTATTTTAGACAAAATATTCATAAATCTTTCTATATTTCTCAATATTCTAGATGATATCGACATCCTTACTATTATATTATCTTGAGTTGACATTTGAAATGTTATTTTATTTTTCATATCGTTATATTGAATAATATACTTCTTTTTATCTGTTTTTCTAGATTCATCATTTGTAAGATAATATGATACTAAATTATTATTCATTATTAAATCCGACATTACATATTTATTAAATGGTTTTTTATCAAATTTAATATCAAAATAACCATATAATCCAATTGATTTTCTATCTTTTAAAGTAATAAATATGTCTTTGTTTTTAATTTCTATTATATCATTAGAATCTTCTTTTATTTTCAGATTTTCTGAATCCGTATCAAACATGGTTCCAAACGTTTTTATAATATCAATTTCATTTGTTTTATTTTCATATTCATATTCTATTTCGAAATTATTATTTATTATAATATTAATATATTCATTATTACATTTTATTACTATTTGTAAATCACTTTTGTTTTGTTTATGTTTTTCATTATACCATTCTTCTATCTTCTTTTTTTCAGAAAGTTTATTATATATTTTAAAAAAATCACCGTATGATGCGTATAAAACATATTCATTTAATATTATGCAATTAAACAATTCTAATATATTTAAAATACTATTATTTAAAGAAACTTTTACTTCTAATTTTCTAAATATCTTATGTCTATTATGTATAAAATTACCAACCTTAACGCCTTCTGTTACGAGTATTTTTTCAAATTTACCTAAGATTTCATCTTCTTTTTTAACTTTTTCTTTTATATTAGTTATCTTATTTGTAATTTCATGTTTATCGATTTTTTTAATATATTTTTTATTACTACTATTATTTATATAAAAATCAACAAAATCATCATTAAGATCATCATTAAGATTTAAATTAGTTATGTAAACTTTTAGAATGTCCACTTCTGATAATTTTTTTTTAATAAGTATTTTTTTAAATTTAGACGATATGATTTTGTAAATTTCCTCAAATTTATATGTTTTATATGTTTTATTATATGAATTATTCTCTAGTATATTTTTAATGATATTAAAAAAATCAAATACATAAATGATTTTTTCATCATTAAATATTTTTTTTAAATCATCTTCATAATCTTCATCATCTTTATCTTCTTCATTATCTTCATCATCTTTATCTTCTTCATTATCTTCATTATCTTCATCTTCTTCATTATCTTCATTATCTTCATCTTCTTCATTATCTTCATTATCTTCATCATCTTCATTATCTTCATTATCTTCATCATCTTCATTATCTTTATCTTCTTCTTCATCTTCATCATCTTTATCTTCTTCTTCATCTTCATCATCTTCATCATCTTCATCACCTTTTTCATCTTCTTCTTCATCTATATCCATACGTTCAATATAAACGTATTTTTTTATCGATTGTATTTCAGATAGTATTCTGTTATTTAAAGATATAATAGTGTCGTTTTCGTACATTTTTATAACTTTTTTTTCGAGTTTAAATTCCAATTTATTATCTAATTTATATAATTTTATTGTTATATCTTTCATTTATTATATTATACAAATTTTTTATATAAAAATAATTTAGTTTAATTCTTTTTCTTTCATCTAAATCTATGATCGGCGTTTTTAAAAAATCATAGTGCCCTAATTTTAAGGTGTTTTTTATCTTAAAATTAAAAAGTTCTTTAAACCATTTAATAAAATCTTAGTGTCCTATATTTTTATACTTGAATCAGTATAAAAACTCGAATTGTGCGCCGATCATAGCTGTAAAGCCGTTTAATCATGTATCGATTGAAATTTATTTGCATCTGTATAAACAAATTCACATGTGTTCATATACTGATATCTTATTAAGATAGTCTAATGTATTTATAAAAAATTTATTAAATATCGCCGTTATTATCTCTTTATCTGAAAACAATTTATGAAATATTTGTAATACTACATCATTGGAACCAATTATTGAATACTTATTATTCACAAATGACTTGTTATCTTGTAATCTATTTGATGTAAATTGTTTATAATATTCATTCTTATCTTTTAATAAAATATATAAATCTTTATGTAATATATCTTGAATAAAAACATGATAGAAAGGTTGTTCTATCGTTAAAGAATTATTAATCTTATCTAACGTATATTTTTTATATATATTATAATTATCCATTTTATAATATATATTAATTTTTTATAAATAATTTAAAAATTTTTGTAAATCTTCTGTTTTTCGACCTCCATCATATGGTATTTTTCTACCATTATGAATAACAACATATGACGGAAATCCAACAAAGTTAGGACATATTTTACCTAATTTACTACCTATTCCATGTACACTTGGAACCTTACTATCTCCTTGAATTGAACAACATAATACTTTTCCGAAATTATCATGTGCAAATTGCTGAAAATATGGCTTTGCTCTTGTACAATGTCCGCAAAATACGGCTTGTAACATAATGAATATCGGTTTATTTTGAGATAATAAACTCTGATTTATCAAATTACCATTATCGTCAAAATCATTATTATCTAAATATATAACTGGTGGTGTCATGTACTCCATTTTATTTAATGTCTTTATTTATTTTTTTAAATTAATTTCGCAACGCTTTTTCTCTTTTTCCTGTCGCAAATCCTTTCTGAAAACAAGACGGTAAATTTCCATGTCTATCATATCCTTCTGGAAGTTGTTCTTTATTTCCACAATATATTCTACGTGTATCTATAGGTTCATATTCATTTAAAAAATTTACATCTACTGGGCTATAAAATCCGGCTCCATAACCTTTTTTTAAACATCGGAATTTAGTTCCTATTATTGCTCTTCCATTCACTACATCCGGATGTAATCTATTATTTCCACAATATATAATCTGTTTACTTTTCTTTTTACTTTTCTTTTTTCCACTCTTCTTTCTTTTCTTTTTTCCTTTATCTATTATATTATTCATTTATTTAAGAAAATATATTTTTATTATAAAAAATGAATAAAATCGGTCTCTGTTTTATGAATATTGGAGAAAAATATAAACAAATTACTTATTGGAGTAGACAAAATAAAATATCTTACTGTAATTTACATGGTTATGATTTTATTGAAGACGAATCTGTTTATAACCCTGATAAACCTATTCCTTGGACCAAAATCCCACTAATTCTTAAATATATAGATTCTTATGATTATATTATATGGGTTGATGCCGACATTCTTATTATGAATACTAACATTAAAGTTGAAGATTTTATAAAAACTTATCCTTGTGATATTATTTGTGGAAGTGATTGGAAAATGATTAATACTGGAGTAATGATTATTAAATGTAATGATTTCACTAAAGAATTTATTAAATCTATAGAAACTAATATTTATGACCCAAATGAAGACAAAAGTGGTCGATATCTTAATTGGGAGCAAGGTTCTTTTATTAACTTATATGATAAGAATTTTATGAACTGTAAAGAACATATACATATTACTTGTCCTACAGAATTAAATTCGTATTGGTTTAACTATTTTCCTGGACATTTTGTTCTACATTTCGCTGGTGTAAGAGGTCAATTATTGCAATATTTAATCAGAGATTATTATCCAGGTCGTTTTAATTACGAAGATGATAATTCTTATAATTCTAGAATGGAATGGTTAGCCGGTCCAGTTAGAGAACATTTAGATAAAAAACTTCATCATGAGAAAGAATTAGAAATAAAAAATATGTATTCTTTTCGTATTCTTCTTGACGAATTAAAAGTTTATCATTATGATATTTCGAACAAAATAAGAATCGGTAATAATTATGATGGTGGATATGTTATCCCAAACAATATTACTTTTTCTAAACTATATAGTTTCGGTATTTCTAATAATATGACTTTTGATGTTGATTTTGTTAATAAATTTGATATACCTGCTTTATTATTCGACCCTACTATTTCTAAATTACCAAACGATGAATATAATTATGATAAAATAACATTTAATAAAATAGGTTTATATTCTTCTGATTGCACTAAAATGATTGGAGATATTGTATGCGATGTTAAAAAATTAGATACTTTATTAGAAAATGAAGATAATAATATTATTCTTAAAATTGATATAGAAGGTGATGAATTCTCTTCACTATTATCTACGTCTGAAAACATATTAAAAAAATGCGCATGCATTGTTGTTGAATTCCATTGGTTAACAAATGATAATAATTTGAAATTACATACTGATTGTTTTAAAAAATTAAATAAACTATTTTATCCTATCCATATTCACATTAATAATCATTCACCTGTTATTATTAAAGATGATTTTTACCATGTTCCTGATGTTATTGAAATGACTTACGTAAGAAAAGATTTTATTGAGGATAAAGATTTAAAATTATCAAGTTATAAATTCCCTACTGTTTTGGATAATCCTAATCATGGTTTATATCCTGATATTCCATTGAATTTTTATCCTTTTCAACCTTATTATTTTAGTTTGACTACCATTCCTTCTAGAATCGGTAAATTAAATTTAGTTATTGATAGTTTATGTAATCAAATCATAAAACCTGAAAAAATATTTATAAATATACCTAAGTTTTATAATAGATTTTCTATTAGTTATGAAGACTTGAAAATTCCTTCTTTTCCTGACAATGTAATAATTAATATTTGCGATGAAGATTATGGAGCTGCCACTAAATTTCTTCCTATTATGAAAATGACTAATATAGATGACGATACCCCCATTATAATCGTTGACGATGATATCATATATGATTTAAATTTAAGTGCTAATTTATTAAAAGATAGTGTACGATATCCAGATTCCTGTATTACTTCTTTCGGTATCACTCATTCTTCATATTTATTTCATAATTCTAATTGGATTATTGATTATAATTCATGTAATAAAACACCATGTGGATTCAGGTGTGAAAGAGAAGGATTTATTGATGTTTTTGAAGCATTTTATGGAACACTATTAAAGAAAAAACTATTTAAAGAAGATGTTTTTGATGTTTTTTCGAATGAATTTTATTTCAGTGATGATGTTTGGTTCTCAGGACATATTATAAAAAACGGATTTTCGATATTTCTTTCTAAATACGATATTAAATCTAAAAATCTTCAAAATGAAGTCGATGCATTAAGTTCAAATGTTTCTTTAAGAAATGAAAGAATGAATTTAGTTGCAACTTATTTTAATAAAAAATATAATATATGGTAAAAAAATTCTTTTAAATAAAAAATAAAAATAAAAAAAAAATATATATAATAAAAGAATGCCAAAATTTAGAAAAAGAAATTATGATGGAAAAAATCCAGGTTCGGAATTATATTCGTTTTTATATTCAGATGAAGAAGAACCATCTGGAAGTGGAGGTGGCGGAGGTGGAGGTGGAAGTGGAAGTGGAAGTAAAGGTAAATTAAAAGTAGATACTAGTCTAGATATTCCCGATGAGACCATAGATACACAATATCCTCCAGAAAATTATAAAAAATTTAAAGAATACTGTCGTTCCCAAGTTCCTTATATGTGTGGAAAACGTACAGAAAACCCTGGATATTGTAGAAGAAAAGAAAAAGATTGTTTGTATAAAGGTGCAGCTGCACCTTCTGAGGGTGATAAATATATTTATCAAGATTTGAATGATGAATATTTATACAAGGCTATGGACCCAAAA
>Ga0214923_10000977_pt1 | contig 41769 bp, 40 predicted proteins | sample LL1510_MetaG_FD_177993 | JGI IMG/M metagenome (GOLD analysis project Ga0214923, IMG submission 177993) | Freshwater microbial communities from Lake Lanier, Atlanta, Georgia, United States - LL-1510 | ecosystem: Environmental > Aquatic > Freshwater > Lake | place: USA: Georgia | collected... | reverse complement strand
CCCTTATCGGGAATTAGATTTTCAATGTCTCTCTCGATGATTCCTTTTCCGATGTGTATTGCTCCTTTTGCACGCCCCTGAGCCCACTCGTGATCTTCTCTCACGTCTACAAAATGAAACTTTTCACCATTGGAGAGACGCTTAAAAACATCCTCAACCGATGACTCTTTAATGCGTTTTCTTGCCTCTTCACAAATTTTTAAGAAAGCGGGTGAATGAATCATGAAGTCCTCGCATTTTTTAACAGTGGGGCAATTTCTTTTTTGATAAGCTCATAAGCTCTTACAAAATCGACATCCCCAGCGCTACTAATGCCTTCGCACAATGAAGATAGTATTTTATCCTGACGTTTTCCTGCATCAAGCGCGATGCGGTAAGGAACTCGCGTAAAAGACACTAAACGATAGCGCGAGACATATTCTTCGGGAAAACGTTTCTCAAGAAGTTTCTCAACCTCTTTAGCGAGGAGAAACTTTTTATCAGCTACTCGATCTCTCATTTCCACAAAGTTATCCACTGCGAGATCTGCGATAGCATCCCCGTTGGGTTTTCTGGAGGCACTAAATTCATCAAAGATAGATTTCCAAGGGACTTCTTGGTTTTTTATTTTTTCTATCATTTCCGAAAGGACTGCAACGTCTTCAAAACCGCAATTCATTCCCTGACCAAAAAACGGAACAATGGCGTGTGCTGCATCTCCCAAAAGAACGATGTCTTCTTTGTGGTTCCACGGATAGGTCTTTACCGTCACCATTTGACCTGTCGGGTTATGAAAAAACTGATCGATGTAATCAGGTATGAGGGGAATGACATCCGGAAACTGCTCTTTAAAAAAGGCCTCTACTTTTTCGGGGGTAGTAAGACTCTCAAAACTTAAAGGCCCTGTATTAAAAAGAAAAAGAGTGCAGGTAAAACTGCCGTCGCAGTTAGGTAAAGCAATCAACATATACGAACCACGAGGCCAAATGTGAAGCCCGTGTTTTTCCATTTTAAAATTACCCTGGAACATTGGAGCCATGTGAAGTTCTTTGTACCCATGACTTAAAATGGACTCTGACTCTTCGTGACCAAACTGGTCCCTTAGAGCATGCCTAAGCACTGAAGAAGAGCCATCAGTGCCAAACACTTGGTTGTAATGAACTTCGGTCTCTTTTTTGGTTTTGTCGTTTTGAAACTTAAGTTTTCGCCCCTCAAAATCAACTTGGGTCAATTTTTCTTGAAAATGAATTTTCACTTTTTGGGTTTCTTCAGCAATGGTCATCAGAGTTTTATTGAGTTCTGCTCGCGATATTGAATAAATACACTCTGCTTCACTTTGGCCGTAAGCTTGGAAAGAGGTCTTCCCAGAAATGGGATGTATGATTCTTCCGGGCATCGCAATGGCTTTTTTTAAAATCTCTTCATGGATGCCTAGCTTTTGTAGGGAGTAAAGCCCTCTCACTGACATCGCAAGATTGATCGAGCGGCCCGCGCTGATGGTCTCTTTGCGCATGTCGACTCTTCTTTCAAAAATATCGACATCAAAGCCAAGCTTAGCCAAAACTGTGGAGAGTAATGAACCTACGAGTCCGGCCCCAACGACAGTTAACGATTGAGTTCTATTCGACATGCTTTTTTAAAATCTCACAAAGTTCAAAGACATCCTGAAACTTATTGTACAATGGAACCGGCGCAAACCGTAAAATTCCCGGCTCCCGATAATCACAAAAAACGCCTTCTTCGCTGAGCTTAGTCATTATCGTTTTGGCTGAACTTCCAAAATCGAGCGACAAAGAGCATCCTCTATCTTCCGCTTTCGGTGGAGTTATGATTTTAACTTTTTTAAATTCGGCCGCTTTTAAGAGAATTTCAAAGTACTGAGTTAAAAGAACACTTTTTTTCCTAAGTGAGTGCATACCTGCAGCATCAAAAATCTCCATCGAAGCTCGAAGTGTTGCCATGGGTAAAATTGGGGGATTACTAAGCTGCCACCCCTCGGCTCCTGCCATCGGTCGAAAAACAGGTTCCATTAGAAAACGATCTTTTTTGTCATGGCCCCACCAGCCCTCTAAGCGAGGTCTCGAGAAGTCTTCGGCATGTTTCTCATGGATAAAACAGCCTCCCAAAGCCCCTGGGCCTGCATTCAAATACTTGTATGAACACCAAACTGCAAAATCAACTCCATCGTCATGAAGGTGGAGTTCTAAATTCCCAGCTCCATGAGCTAGATCAACTCCAAAAACAATTTCTTTTGTATGCGCCAGAGTTGCAATCTCTTTCAGCGGAAAAGCTTGGCCCGTTAAATAATTTACATTTCCCAATAAAATAAGGGCAATCGAATCGCCTTCGCTCTGAATAAGCTCTTCAAGATCTTCGAGATTTAAAATTCGCTCATCAGTTCTTGGTCTCCACTCCAAAATAGCAGTTTTCGGATCAAATCCATGAAGTTTAGCATGAGACGCAACTGCATATTGATCCGATGGGAAAGCTCCGGACTCAATCACAATCTTAAACTTTTTCTTTGTGGGACGGTAAAAAGAGGTCAGCATCAAGTGGAGATTCACTGTGAGTGTGTTCATTACAACGACTTCAATTGGCTTAGCTCCCACCAGACGCGCTGTCGATTCTGTTAAAAACTCATGATAGGGATACCACGGATATTTGGCTGACGTATGACCTTGGACAGCTAAAGTTTCCCAATCGCTGAGAACTTCTTCAACATAAGCTCTCGCTTTTTTCGGCTGCAGGCCCAATGAGTTTCCAACAAAATATAAAACACTTTTGCCGTTTTTTGGGTTGGGAAATAGAAACTCAAGACGAAACTTCTTTAAGGGATCGGATTCATCAAGCTCAATAGCCCCTTTGGCTCCTAGTTCAAAAAGACCCTCTTTCACTTATTGAAACCTCTCTTTGGTTAGCCCAAGCCACTCCAGTGCATTCATACCCAAAAGCTTCTGACGTATTTGAGGCTTTAGCCCTCGAAGGGCCTCGATAAGCCCACCTGGCTCAGCCTCTCCCAAAGGAAACGGGTAATCACTTCCCATGGCAACTTTATCTTCTCCGAAAGTTTGCATAATAAACAAAAGAGCCATGGGATCATGCACTAGAGAGTCGACCCAAAACTTACCTAAGTACTCTCTCGGATTGATGCGGTTATCAAGAGCACAAAGATCAGGCCTCGCTAAAAAGCCCTGTTCGACCCGTCCTACAGTACCCGGAAAAGACCCTCCCCCATGAGCAAAAGCAACTCTTAGATTAGGAAGACGCTCAAAGACCCCCCCAAAAATCATCGAACAGATAGCCAAAGAGACTTCAGCCGGCATTCCTACAAGCCAAGGGAGCCAGTACTTGGGCATGCGTTCAGCCCCCATCATATCCCAAGGGTGAACAAAAATAGCAGCACCTAGACTCTCTGCTTCTTGAAACACAGGAAAGAGTTCCCGATGCTCTAGATTCCACTGATTCACATGAGAACCAATCTGCACACCACTTAGTCCCAGATCCTGCACACATCTTCGCAGTTCCTCAATAGCGAGGTCAGGAGACTGAAGTGGCAAAGTTCCAAGCCCAATGAAGCGCTTTGGATGCTTCTCAACAACTCCTGCAATGTGATCATTTAAAAATTTTGCGACTTCTAAGTTATCTTTGCCTGGGATGCCATAATTAAACATCACAGGCACTGTCGATAAAACTTGCACATCGACGTTATTAGCATCGGCCTCTTCAATTCTTTTATCTGGATCCCAGCAGTTGCTCTGTATTTCTCTAAAAAACTTGCCATCATCCCACAGCATTTTAGCTGAGCAGGTTGTGGACTTCGCAAGCTCTATGAACCCCCCATAACCGAACTTTTTTTTAAAGCTTGGCAGCTCAGGTGGGAGAATATGGGTGTGAATATCGATTTTCACGCTTTAGAGTGTCCCCGACCGCATTTAGAACAGGTCGTTGCTTTTGGGTTGGAGTAAAACCGCTCAAATACCGGAGGAAGATCTTTCACTATGTCGGTCACAACTAGAAACTCTTCGTAAAGCTTATTGTGACACCCATCACAGAACCAAACAAAACCGTCCTTCTCTCCAAGCCCCCTCTTTTTCTCAATCACCATCCCCACCGAATTGGCAGGTCTTTGGGGAGAATGGGGGACTCTAGGGGGCAATAAGAATATCTCCCCTGCTTTGATGGGAAAATCGATAAACTTTCCCTGCTCAAGCATTCGGAGATTCATCTCCCCTTCAATTTGATAGAAAAACTCTTCTGTCTGGTTGATATGGTAATCGGCTCTCTGATTAGGTCCGCCTACGATAGTCACCATGAAGTCTCGGTCGACCCACACATGCTTATTCCCCACGGGAGGCTTTAAAAGATCTCGATGATCTGAAATCCACTTTTGTAAATTAATGGGCGGTAACACACTTGGAGTTTAGGATGGAACCATTGGATTTTCAAGGGAAATTCTACTTGTCCACGACAACAACTTTAAGCTACACTAGGGTTGTTAGACTGAATTTTTCTTGGAGAAACTATGGCCTTAACACCCTCGAACATGTTACCCCTCGACACCCCAGCTCCCAATTTCTCGCTCAAAGATACGGAGGGGAAAACAGTGACACTTGACTCTTTCCCAAACGCTAAAGGCTATCTGGTCATGTTTATTTGCAACCACTGTCCGTATGTCGTTCATTTAAAATCTCATTTAGCCACTTTGACATCAGAATATCTCAAAAAGGGAATTGCTGTTTTCGGTATCAACTCAAATGACTATGAAGAATATCCCGAAGACAGCCCTGAGAAAATGAAGCTGGACAAAAAAGATTTCAATTACCATTTCCCCTATCTCATAGACGAAACACAACAGGTTGCAAAAGCCTATGAGGCCGCTTGCACTCCCGATTTTTTTCTCTTTGATGAAAAACGAAAATTGGTTTACCGAGGCCAGTATGACAGCAGCCGCCCTAAAAACGGAATCCCTGTCACAGGGGAAGACTTAAAAAAAGCACTCGACGCCGTTCTTAATCAATCGACGATAAACAAAGCTCAAACCCCAAGTATCGGATGTAATATCAAATGGAAAAATTAGAGTTTTTTAAAAAGATCACTCAATTTAATTCCGTAAAGTTTACAGATCTTCCATAGGGTGTAGATCGTAAAATTTTGGCCAGCTTCAATTCGTTGAAGATGTCGCCAAGACTTCCAACCGTGCTCTTCAGTCTCTTCCAGAGTCCAACCTCGGTCGGTTCGTAATTTTCTGACTCGTTCTCTTAAGTTTTTTAGAAACAATGTGAATTCTTGTTCTCGCTTTTCCATGTTGAACATCTCTAATAGTTATTTTGCTATGCGTTACTTATTACTCATCTCTTTATTTTCAACCTTCACACTAATGCTGTTTCAACATTTGTGTACGTCCGATAAGGAGTATTCTCTGCGAGTCTCTGGTATTTTCACTCATTCGAAAGCACCCGACCGAGTGAGACCGGTGTTATTTCCGATTGACCGGACAAAATGAAATACCCATTAAAGCTATTCCCGTCCTCGGAGAATCGGCCTTTTATCTGCGCCCACTTGTAAGTGTCAAGCTCTCCCGTGGTAAGAACAAGAGTAGAATCACTCTTGGTGAAATAACCGTAGTTAAACGGCAAATTGATATGTTCGATAATGAGCTTCGCTACACTGTTGTCCCCGCCAAGCTTTACTAACTGCAACTGTACTGCCTTATCGCCCATTCTACCCCTGTATCTTCCTGTGATGGTTGAAGGGGTTGAACCCTTGCCTTGAAGAAAACTTGAAAATTTAAGAGTTTGAACTCCTTTGAATTTCAAGCTCACATTGTTGTTATTAAGTTCACCTTGAATATGATTTTGATCATTCTCTCTAGCGAATTTAAAAACCATATCCCATGTCTGGTAGGCTCTATGAGGATAGGTAGGTACTCCCTGCTCAAAATGATGAGCTTCAAAGGAGTTATTTATCGGGTCTGCGGTTAATTGAAAAAAACCATAGTCCACTTCATATTCTTTTTCATTTCGAGGTTTTATCGTAACTCCAATAATGTATTTCCCATTTCCCAGTGAAGATAAAATGAAAACACCCCTACGTTCTCCAATATCAATTTGGTAAATACCTTCTCCATCTTTTTCACTGATGCTTCCAGAAACCAAGATTTTGTCAGCGAGCTGCTGAAGGGCCTCTTTTCTCCCTGGAATATTGAACTCTTCATATTTTATTTTCAAAACCCCGAGTATTTCCGTCACAAATTGTAGCTGTCTACTTGGAACAGCTTGATGCGAATAGATCTCAGTCACCAATGTCCCCAAATCCACCCATTGGGTGGGCAACATGATTTCTAAGATAGGTTTTAAGTCTTGAAGCTGTGGGCTTTCGCCTGTTGAGAGAAGTTTACTTAAAGCCTCTACCAACAGCTGACCTGGATAGAGTTTTATCTGGAGGGACAATTTTTCATAGTTTTTTTGTACGTTAACTGCAAGAAGCTCTAACCAATGAAGATGCTCGTTAAGAGCTTGCGTTGTCCTTTCAGCAACGATCTGCTGCTGAACACAATTGAAAACCTGTGCTAATGCCATCTGTCCATCGACCTGAGAAAACACTTGTGCAAGATCGGTCATTTCGAAATCTTTACTAACTTTTAAAATAGCCATCACAACTTGTGCCTGCAGTTCCTCAAATTGTTCGCTCACCCAAGCCTCCCCTTTGAGTTCACGAATAGCTCGAAGTGAAAACGAACTCCCTTCACTCCATTTTAAGAGTGCTTCTTTTGTGGCTGCTCTTTTTACAAAGTCGGTTTGCAAGTGTGCTGAAGAGAATCGTGTCTGATCATCAGCCCAGAAAAAAAATGTCGCAAGAAACTCTTTGGTATCGCTATCGAAACGAATCCATTTCACTGCATTTTTGGTCATCACGATTGCAAGAGGAATGACTGGATCGGCCCCATAACCCGCAAAATCAAGATCATTACTTATTTTTTTAAGTTCAGGGAGAGCCATGATAAGTGGGTACAACTCCTCTTTAGTAGAGATCTGAGGAATCTGACTTTGAAGATCGTTGGTGATTTTTATAAACTCAAGCCGACCTTGTTTCACACCATTGATAATCTCGGCTGGGGTGGGAACAGCCGATAAGGTTGGAGTCGTGAAAAGGCCTAAAAAAACATTTATAATAAATGACAAATGAAAAATTACCTTTGAGAAATCCATAAGCTCTCTATTCAATTTCTATCGTTTCGGACGCCTTCACTAGGTTCTGTTGCTTAACCCAATCTCGCAAATTAACAAATTCATAACCGGCTTCCCTTGTCCCCTTAATAAGTCTTTCAATCTCGGATGTGTCACCAGGGAAGCGAGCCAATCCCTCTCCCCCAGTTTCCTCCAGCAAAAAAGGATGAATGAAGTAGGAAGCCCAAGCGTCTCTCATTTTTCGGTTTCTTTTCATAATCCTAATCATGTCATTGATAGTAAGCGTTCGTAACACTTGCTCATTGAGATAGGCTTGAACATTTCCCACATTTTCAGGAATCACCCTCTGCCCAAAAACATCGCCAAAAATCTCATAGGGGTAAAACTGCCCATTGGGCAAAAGCTCAGGTGGGTATTCCACTTTGATATCTTTTAAATATTCAAGACGCTTTCCTCGGGCAGGGATTTCTCCTACCTCGATATTTAGCTCGGATGGCAAATCAGCATTACCCTTTTTTACAAAGGGAAAATAGATCATCCTCCCCATGTTCCAACGGAAAAGTTGACCAAACAAAACGTAATCCAGCGGCGATGCTTGATAATGGGGAGATACCCAAGCGATAGGCTCAATACCTGCTTCCGAAAGCAACTTTCTACCGTCTTCAATCCTGTTAACCACAAAAGATGGAGAATCTCTATCCACGGGGATATTGTTAACCCGATCCCAAAACTCGAAATCATCGCCAGTAGTTGCAGAGAATGGATTTGGTTTCATTCCATACTGATGCGTAACGCCATGAAAAATAAATGTGGCGCCTCTTGCTTCCGCATATTTCAAAAAATCGATAAATTCTCTTTTCTGTGTCAAAGGAACAAATCGCTCCTCAACTTTATCTTCAATAATCCCTAACGGGTCGCTAAAAATGGGGACAAGTGTCATGCTGAAGGGTACTTTATGCTTAGCGAGCAGATCTGTAATTTTATAGAGGTACCAAAGCTGTACTTTGGGATGAATGTCCTCAAGCCTAAAAACTGCTGGTCGAACATTATCTTCACGGATGGGTTTTTCGTCCAACACGTCAAACAAAATATCGGCCAAAATTAAATAACGGTCATCTTCAGTCGTGAAATAGAAAGGGCTATCTGCAAAATACCAATGATTTTTATTTCTAAGAAGATAGGGTGTTTTCAGGTCGGTCACCGTTGAGTGCTTAGCCCATGATAGAACATTTTTCTCACTCTCAGAGTTTATTAACTTAAAAAGACTGATTTCAAATCCAGCCATGAATTTTGTCTTATCTTTTAGATCAAACTCGCCGTACTTCGTGAACTCCCTGCCAAGATAATCATGAAACTTAAAGAATCCTGGCCTACCCTTGCGATCCAAATGCTCTGTGTCCAGTTTCGATAAGCCCTGAAACTCAACCCCCCACAATCGTGCGAGCTCCTCTTTCGGGAGCTTCCAAATTTGGTAACCTGCCCAAACAACATTTTTCTGTGTTTTGACAAAGTCTTGGAAAAACTCCACTGGTACTTGCGTATTGTAGTGAGTGCCTAGATAAAAACTGGCTATGCATCGATCAAGCTGCCCAGCTTCATATCTTTCAATAGGAGACACTATTCTTTGGATGTTCTTAAAATGTCCCAAAAGATTTTGAAGATAGATGGCGTGTATCCTCCCTAAATGGTACTTGGGTACTAGATTCTCATTTTTATCGTAAAAAATTTGGACGCACTTTAAGTCTTCAGACCTTACATTGTTTTCAAAGCAAGAAATGCAAAGTAGGCAAAAGGCTGTCGCAATAAATATTGCGAGCGCTTTCATGAAGCTCTCCTTTCCTGTGCCATTGCTAATGGCATCACACTTTCAGGCAGATCAAATCCCGCGGGTAGCTCATGTTCGGTCTTTACCCAATGAAAACTTCTTCCTCTTATTTTTTTATCAAGGGCTTGAGCCAACGCATTTAAGCAAGCCATGGAATTGATAAATACGGCAACAGGCCAGCGTACGGGTAAGAAAAGCAAAGCTTTCCTGCCGTAGACGCGATAAACACACAGCGATCGCATGAAGATGCGGTGTAGTGCAAGGGGCACATTCACCCAAAACACAATATAAAGGGCCTGCCGTAATTGATTCACTTGTGGGGCGCTATTTTGGGAAACTGTTGCTAAAGTGAATAAACAAAGTGGGGCTACGATATAGCCCAAAAAAGTGAAAATATTGGTCGCAACTCCGCGCCTATCACGGTAAAGAAAATACCTGTTACTGAGGCTTCCCGGCCAACCCAGATTTTTCCAACCCTGCAGGGCTATACCTACGGTCCAGCGAGTTTTTTGTCGGATTGAGCGCTGAAGATTCTTGGGAAAATACTCACGTGTTGCAATAAAATGAAATTCTTTTTTAGCTTTATCCCAGAAACGATAAGCGGCGAATGTGCTCTTAAACTTAAGCCCATGGTTTCGTATTCCAAACTCATAGTCTTCGGTAAGGCTTTTTTCATAAAATACCCAGCCATATTTTCTAATAAACGCTTCAACAACTTTGGCAGAAAAAGCTGTGCCCACACCCGCTGAGGGTATGGCAGATCCCAGAGCGGATCTGACTAAGAGATCTTTCGTGTGAGATTCTGCGAACTCATCCATGTAGGTTCCAGCGACCCATTCTTTTAAACTGACCTCAAGCGAGAAGATAGGAATCTGAACGAAATCAAAACTATCGAGTTTATAATTGATAAGACTTAAGCTCCATGGGTCGATGATATCTTCAGCATCTTGAAGGAGATAGGCCTCTACTTTCTGATCACAAAGCGAAAATCGTGCGTACTGAACAAGTTCATTGAGCATTTGCCCCTTTGATGTAGGACCATAGGAACTGTTCACAACAGGAATAACTCTAGGATCGGATTGCGAGACTTTTCTGACAGCTTCAATCGTTTCGGGATCATTAGGATAACAACCTACGAGGAAAATGAAATTTTTATACCGAATTCGATTGAGATTCCCCTTGAGCATGGAAGCAATTATTTTCCCTTCATTCCAAGCAGGAACCAAAATAGCGATTTTTTTTTGAGGCAAAAGCTCAAAGTAGGTCAATACCCACTCATCAATAATTTGAGGTTTTAATCGGTTTCTAAAAGCGATGAGATCAAGAAATAATTCCTCAACGCCCGTCAAAAAATAAACACAACAGAAAACAAAAGAAGTGGCGAGAATAAAGACACCCAAAGATTCCGAAGCTAGGGTCATACCTCCCCTCCAAGAACTGCTAAAAATCTAATCCCAGAGCCTTGATTGGTGAGGACATAGGACCCTGTTGCTGCGATATAAGCCCACGGGAACTGGTATTGAAATCGCAAACTAGGTCGTAGCTCAACTCGTCTGTTGTAATCTCTTCCCAAGCTATCTGTAGAAAAGAAGGGTTCTAGAAAGAGATCCAACATGAAGGGGGAAAAGCGACTCTGCCTTATTCCTGATCTGACCCATCCACTTAAAAGAGTATTGTTTCCATCAATAGAGGTCCTAACACCTTCCGCATAGACCTCATTAAACACATCTAAATACTTAACGACGCCCCAAAACCATTGATCGTTAAAAACCAAAGAAGCCCTGAGATCTCGCTCTATGCCTTGTGAGCTTGTCTTATAAAGACCTCTTTCGCGCCATTCAAAGATAGCGGTCAGTTTTTTTAAATTTAAGCTTAGCCCTGGGCCGAAGTAATAGTAGACATTGCTTTCACTCCCCAATTGAAGAAACGGCTTAGTGTTAAAACCGATTGGAACATTCTCTCTTACCCTAAAAGAACTGATCATTGAGCGACTTTGAGACAAAAAACCCTGCTCAGAATAAAATTCGGTGGTTAAACCCAGCGCCCTTGATTGGAATGGAAGAGAAAGCCAGAGGCAGGAAAAACACGAAACTAGGACTCCTTTTATTTTTTTTCGCTTCATCACTTTTTTTGTTTGCAAAATTGAGAGCAACTTTGAGCCTGACTGGAAAAAGAAAAGGGCTGTTGCATTTTTAACCTTTTTTCCCAGACTCGATATCGTGTCCTGCACACAATCGTTGAGCTTTGATTCAAAACACTGCTCAACTCTTCGTAAAATTATTGGAACAAAGATTGCTGAGCTTTCCGCTCAAGGTCGGGAAAGGATGTTAACTATGTTTTCGAAATTTATTTTGTTTGTCTCGTTTTTCTTTTTAGCTCATCAAAGCGTGCACGCAGCACCCCCAGCAAAATTGGCCGGAGTATCGCTGACCGAGCTTGGAGAGTACATCTATGATGCGGCCCAAGGAGACAATCAAAAAACTGAAGCCCAAAAAAGGGTCGATGAACTATTCCAAGATGGTATTCGCCACATTGTATTAACACCTATGGCACACATGACAAACCCTAGAAAGTCGGAGATTACTCCTAATACTCCTCCGGCCGAGCGACCTAATGAAAGGAAACGCTATTTAAGACTCATCAATTATATCCACAGCAAAGGAATGACCGTGGGTATGCGGCCTATTTTTCTGGTCGTGGACCAAAATGGAAATACCCCCTACATTGAAACTTTACCCAATGGTAAGCAAAAAAACTGGTGGCATGGAAATATTCAACCTGACTCACCCAATGCGTGGTTTGAGTCTTTTAAAACCTACCTCGACATCTATTTGCCAATCGCAAATGCTGGAAAAGTAGAACAGTTCACACTGAGTGCTGAACTCTACTCAATGACTGTGGGCATTGAGGACCAATGGGCGGAGAACCCTCACGGCTTTCCCGGTCGATGGCTATCTCTTCTACGTTATGTAAAAACAAAACTTCCCTCTTCTACGCAAGTTATGTACGACATCAATTTCACAGACGACAAAGTGGCAGGTTCGGCAGGCGGCCTTGGCGAATTTGGCGGTGAATTTGCGAGATGGAGATATCGCCTTGTTGACCTCGCAAACCCTTCAAAACCGGAAGAGGCAGCTATTTGGAAAGATCTAGTCACTTTCTGGAAAGAGCTTGATGCCATTGGTATCGATATGTACCGTTCTCTTGCAACGGAAGGGACAAGAATCTCTCCTGATTATAATGAGCTCGTTCAGACGCTCAAGGAGACTACTGACCGATTCGCGACACAAATCGACAACGGCCTTTTCGAAATTGAAAACATCGTTGGCGCTCCAAAGACCATCATCTTTAAGGAAGTTGGATTTAGGAGTGTAGAAAAGGGGTTTGTAGACCCCTTCCTCTATGTCGATGCCGAGCGTGGAAAAGTAAATCTCACCCACCAGATGGCAGCTTACGACGCTATGATGCAGTCTTTCTGGAAGCAAGATTGGCCTTGGTTTGGTGGCATTGTTTTTTGGGACGCTTCGATCAATCCCGAAAAACATGGGCCCAAAGACGCTGGATTTAGTTTCCTTGGGAAAGAGCCCACTGAAAAACTATTAAAAACCTACTTCATTCCCTAAAGCGCAAGAGGAACTCTTAAATGAATAACAAACATGCAGTGCTCGTTGCACTCGGGACTCGTCCTGAAGCTATTAAACTTGCCCCTATCATAAAAGCTTTGGAAACGAGTGAGCAGTTCACCCCTATCGTTGTAGCAACAGCTCAACATCGCAATATGCTCGATCAAGTGCTCAATTTTTTTGAGATTACACCCCAATATGATCTCGATCTTATGAAACCGAATCAAGATTTGTACTACACGACCTCAGAATGCTTAATGCGAATGAAAAACGTTTTAAGAGATACGTCGCCCGAGATGATCATAGTTCAGGGTGATACAACGACGGCTTTAAGTGCAGCTCTTGCGGCTTTTTATCAACGCGTCCCAATCGCACATGTTGAAGCGGGCCTTAGAACCTTTCAAAAGTACTCACCCTTTCCCGAAGAAATGAATCGAAAGCTCATTACTCCCCTCGCAGATCTTCACTTTGCGCCAACTCTTTCGGCAAAAAACCATCTACTGATTGAGGGCGTTGCCGAGGAAAATATCGCTGTAACTGGTAATACAGCTATTGATGCACTTTTGCTGGGGTTAACAAAAACACTGACTCCTCCACAGGGTTTAGAGATTGATACCCATAGGCCACTTGTTCTTTTAACTCTTCACCGTAGGGAAAACTTTGGTGAGCCGTTCATCGAGATACTATCCACGGTAAAAAAGTTTGCGGAGAACTATCCGAACGTTCAATGGGTCTATCCCGTTCATCCCAATCCGAATGTAAAAGAGATAGCCCACTCTTTTCTTGGGAGATTTTCAAATATTTCACTTATTGAGCCTGTGGGTTATCAGGAAATGCTTTTTTTGATGAAACAGGCCCAATTTATTCTGACCGACTCTGGCGGGATTCAGGAGGAAGCTCCATCCCTTGGGAAGCCCGTACTTGTGCTGCGGGAGTCCACAGAGCGGCCAGAAGCGGTTGAAGCAGGTGTTTCTTTTCTTGTCGGACATCACTCCGAGATTATTTATAAAATGATGGAAACTCTTATCGATAGAAATTCACAACTTTATAAAAATATGTCCCGACCTAAAAACCCTTTTGGAGACGGGACTGCTTCTCAGAAAATCATTCAGCGAATGGCTTATTACTTTCGAGAAGTTCGAAGAAATAAACTTCCTGAAGCGGCTTAAAAGTAAATTATTTAAAGAGATTGAAGAAGTTGTTCCAACTCCACGTTGATGAAACCAAAGGATTAAATTTGGTCGCCGTTGGCTGCGGGAGTGAGGTATCTAAACCTGCAAATTCACTTCTGACGGATGTGCGAGAACCTGAATAGTTCGTTAGCTGCCTCATTTGAACGTTGGTAGAAGGAACTCGACTTATCGAGGCTTGGTTTCCATTGGGCTTCCACACAACAGAACTATAATGTTCCCGACCGTCGTGATACCAAGAGTTAAATCGAATACTTCCATCAGGCAGCTTTTCAACGTTACCTAAAGCCATTTTACCCTGTAACTTATATAAACCGCTTAAGTCTTTAGCCCCTCGAGCCATATATCCATCTAGCCCTTTTCCATCATAAGCGTCGTTGGGCACAAAGAATCTCTCTCCTGAGCGTTTGTCGACAAAGTATCGACCATTCTTCATTTCCCCATTGACCCGAGCCTCACCCTCATTTGCGCGCCATCTGTCTGGTGTTTTCCCAGTTATCGGTTTCGTGCCTTGAGGATCATTTGCTAATTTCGCTGCCTTATCGAACCCTTCTTGCATTGCTGGCCCCGGTGTCGCCCGTCCTTCCACAGCGGCACGAAGCCCATTCGCTTGAGATTCTGGGCTACTCAAACTTGGATTCGTTGATCCGCTTGTGTTTTCCGTGACTGGTGTGCTCTCCCGAGATTCCCAAGGTTGAGTGAGATCAGCAAGTTTTGCTTGTTCTTCTTGTAAACTCCGAGTCGCTCTCGCACTCTCCATATTAGCCGCTTCCATTTCATTGAGAGGTCCTTCAACATCTTTATTTCCAGGAATCATTTGGTCAGATGAGGCATCGCGGTACTTGTCTTGGGCCACCTGCGCAGCTTGAGCTGCTCTATCAGCTGTGGTTTGTGCATCATTGACTCGCTTGTGTTGCTCTTCTAATTGCTTGGCGGCTTCTCGAGTCTCATGCTGCTGCGCCATTGCCTCACATAATTTGTCATTTAATCCTTTATTTTCACCTTTGTCTTTTCCAAGACCATTTCCGATTTCTTTTCCGTGATTCGGGTCGGCCTCATTGAGCGCTTTTTCAGCCTCTGCTATTTTTTGTTTAAACTGTTCAATTTCAGTATCTAGTTTAGAAGTGTCTCCTCGTGGATTTTTCACCTTCTCAGCTGCTTTTTTTGCTTCTAGCTCCCTGATTTGTTTCCTAAATTTATCAATCTGATCTTCGTATTCCTTAATCTTTCTTTGATAATATTTGATCCGCTCTCCAGCTGCGACGGCAGCAAGTTGCGCCTGAGTGATCGCAGGACCAGTCAGTCCACCGCGGGCCTCTCCATCAGCTTTTAACGCAGTCGTAGCCATAGTCGCGATGAATAAAACAATGTTAAATACGCAAATGCTAAACTGCGCGTTCGGACCTAACATAGAAGCCTCCTGTTTCAAAACTGTATACTTTGAGAGTGCAACCCCCATGCCTTTGGTCCTTCCTTTTTCTGGGCACGTTGATTGGGTATCTGTCGCTTCGCACCGTCTAGGCATTAAATAAGTGTCAACATCTTAGACAGGGACAATTCCATTTTTGAGAGGTATTATTAGTGGATGCTTCTTGTTAGGTGGGAAAAATCTTTTTTAAAAGCTCTGTTTGTTTTTTTTATCTTTTCTTCACTGAGTTTCGCTGAAGACACGCGCAACACTTTTCTTAGTTGGCTTTCGAAAGAAGACCCCGTACTTAACAAAGAAATCATCGAGGACACCAATCAAAAATTTCGAGCAAAGTACGGGCTTTTTAAAACACGTTTTTCAGATTTTAAAAAAACAGACTGGGACGCGAGTTTTTTAGATCTCGCAGAAGAATCTCTCGAAAAGAAAACAGGAAAAACAATCACCGAACTTTGCAACACGACTAACGCCCAATTAAAATCGGGCATTTCGACATCGGTAAGTCGCTTTTCAGACCCTAGTAAATCTCAATTTAGTTCTCTTTTTTCCACTTACTTATCGACCAATTTAGCACTTAGCAAAGCGGGCCGCTCTCTAGGGATTTCAGAGGCCAACGAGGAGATTTGGAAGAACAATGTGAACCGAATTGCTGCAAATGAGAGCATGGGCGGTAACGCGGGCGATGGTGCGGTGGCTGTCAATTTTCTTTTCGATAAAATGGGAAGGATTGTTTTTGTGGGCAACTTCCAAGATGCTTCGGAGGAGATCAAAGCCCAATACGCGTCGAAGAGACTCACCGACGGCACAGTGAGGTACGCTGTGGATAAAAAAGTATGGCAACTTTTCACCCCTAGCAACACTACCCCTGCCCTGAAAGACCAGCTTTCCCGAGACCTTGCTCGTCACAATGGAGCCCCTCCACAAGCTTCAAATGCTTCATTTCAAATCCAATGCAACTTGGCTCTTAGAAAATTGATGGGACGATAGAAATCGCAAGATCTAGTAAACGCTTTTAATCTTAGCGCTTTACGCTTTTTATGTAGAAACCAACCCTTGCACGCCCCCCTAAAAATATTGATCTTCCCTACTAAATAAGGCTATAAGACCTCGGGTTTTAAAGGGGGTTGAATGGCTCAATTTTTAAGATGCTTTGAAATCTGTTTCTTAATCACTCTCTCAGTTACTTTTTTAACTTCATGCCAGAACACTCCTCCACTCGGAATGAATAAACGTAATCAAGTCCTCTTCAAATCTGCCTCTGTTACTATGCCCGAACCCAATCACTATCAAGTAAGCTTGCGTTGGGCACCCGCTGTTTTAAAAGACTCTAGAGCCGAAGAAAAAACTTGGATGATCTACAGAGGTCTAGAATCTCAACCTCCCACTCCCTATCTCACTCTTAAAGAAGGACAAACAGAAGCGGTCGATCCAACAGTGACTGCAGGGAAAACCTACACTTATGTCTTGGGATTTTTGGAAGGCTCAGACCTCATCAAAAAAGAGACCACAACATTTACGGTTCCAAAGGACTTAGTTATCACTGAGACTGTTCGAGCTAATAGCCTTACTGAATACAAACGAATATTTCTTAAAGAAAAGGGCATTATTGAAACCCAAGGAGAGCGACTAGAGCTTTCAGCCGATGAACTTCACTCTTACGGTGGGGTGATCCAAACTTACGGAGAGGAAAACTTAGCACCTCTAGGTCTAGACGGTCGCACTCCAGAGATTTTGGTACTTCAAGTGAAGCGCGCCTTTGGCAACCTCACGATTAAAGCCATAGGGCAGAATGGGGGAAAGGGAGTCACGGGTGAAAAAGGCTCTAAAGGTGCAACTGGCCGCGATGGTGGTACTGCACGATCCCAAAGAAGACTTTTCGGTGGTGGAAGAGATGGAATCGGAGGCGAGCAAACCGTCTGTGTCACAGAAGCTGATGAGGCTTACGGAAAACGAGGGGGCCAAGGGAATCAAGGTGGCCTTGGAGGAAAAGGTGGAAACGGGGGAAACAGCCCCAAAGTTTACATCCGAATTGATGAGAGTTCAGAGATTGAAATAAAGATCGATAAAATCGCAGGTAAAAAAGGCGAAGGGGGAAATGGCGGCCCGGGAGGCGATGGTGGCGATGGAGGAAAACCCGGAACGGGAGATATTGCGGGAGCTTGCCCTGCCCCCAAACAAGGTGAAGTAGGCCCAATCGGACCGGAAGGTCCCAAAGGCCCTGTTGGTTTAGATGGCCTTACCAACTCTCCCGAATGCATTAAAACCCCCTCAGGCCAAGAAGGCTCCTGTAGCCAATTCATTGAAAAGAATGGATTTGTACTATAGCCAGCCTACCACTAGACAATTCTCAATTTACTGATTAAGGTCTAGGGCTTGATTGAGAACACTGTGGCTGGGTAGCTCAGTCGGTAGAGCAAGGGAATCATAATCCTTTGGTCGGGGGTTCAAGTCCCTCCCCAGCTATACTCTTTGTCAGACTGTACACTCAACTTCAGACTGACCACGAATTCCAAAGATTAGAAAAACAAAAAAGAACAAAAAGAAATAATAATAGTAATTTGCAAACTCTTGCTTACCCCAAAAAAATACCCATCCGTGAACGACAGCAAGAGCACTAACGAAATCAACGACAGTCAGTTCTTTGATCCGTGAAAACATTAACCCTACAACAAAGAATATGCTCAGCGAGAGGACCACAACTAATTTGCCAATTTTACTAATAGCAATATTTCTTCCTAGAAATGCAACAATTGAAAACGAGTCAAGCCTCGGTTGCTGGGTTACAATTTGCCTAACTGTGCTAAAGTAAAACTCCTCCGGCCCCCAAATCACAAACGGCGAACACAACAAAATAAATACTAATAATCCTAAACCTAAAACTTTAACAAGCTCAGAATATTGCCGCTTAAAAAAGAACCAACCTACCAACACGGGCAAGATGAGCACCCCGTACTGTTTTAAAGCCAAAATTATTCCAACCAAAATTCCCACTGTAATCCATTGCTGTCTTAACATTTTCCAAACCAACATCGAAGCCACCATTGTCAATAACGGATCTAAAAACCCCTCCTCGACTATGAATAACCCTGTCGGAAAACACAACCAGCAAAGAGAAATCCAAAGTGATATCTCTCGGTCTCGACTGAGATGTCTTGCAATTTTGTAGAGGAATACAGCAGTAAACAAAACTCCTACGACCAATGCAAAGCGAATGTCTCCGGTTAATAGCTTGAAAGGGACAAAAAAATAGAAGAATCCAGGGAAATAAGCCACTGCAGGCTTGTAGTCATAAACACCGTTGTAGATATCGGGGTATGTCTGAGCGTATGGGTTCATCCCCCTAACTAAGTAATCAACTGCAAGATTATTTGTTCTAAAAACATCGATAAATGGGTTAGGGTTTGCGTGAGGAACCAAGAAATAAACTAAGGAAATTGAGAACAGGGAAAAAACTTTAAGGTAGTTTGAAGTCGTTCGATATTTTCCACCTCTAAACTCTAAAAGGCCTGAAATAATTAAACAAAATAAAGTAACCAACAAAAGTTTACTAATGAACCAAAATGCAGGTCCTTCTACCGAATATACCACCCCCGGGCGATGGTACAGCCGAGTGCAGAAAGTAATTGCGCAGCCCACGGCTAACTTTTTTGTAAAATAAGACTCAATCCTGTTGAATCTTGCCCAGCAAAAGTAGACAAAACCTAAAAAGCACACACCAACTAAACCAGCGTCAAAATGACCACCCGTTTTAGCAATCACGTATGCAAATATTGCAAACAGAAGTGAATCAAAGCGAGTTTTACACCATGTCCCCAGAGCCATTATTTCGTTCTCATCCAAGAGACAAACGACTTAAGACCTTCGTGCAATTGTATCTGAGGTGCATAGCCTAACTTCTGTGCCGCTTTGGTAATATCGGCAAATGTTCTCTCGACATCGCCAGGCTGTTTGTCCTCCCACTTTATTTTAGCTTTTTTGTCCAGAGCCAATTCTAAAGCTTCGACTAAATTCAACAATGAAACTGGCTGAGAACCACCTAAGTTAAATATCTCACAGGTGCCTGCAGGTTGATCCCGAAGCCACGATTCCGCAGCTAAAACACCTCTTACAATATCGTCGCAATAGGTATAGTCACGAGATGTCTTGCCATTACCGAACAGAGTAATGGGCTTTTCATCTTCAATGAGTTTCGCAAATTTATGTATTGCTAAGTCGGGTCGCTGTCTCGGTCCAAAGACGGTAAAAAACCTAAGCATCGCTATTTTCAAACCGTACAAATGGCAATTGGTTGCACAGATAAGCTCAGCACTTCGCTTGGTTGCCGCGTAAGGAGAAATTGGCAAAACGGCAGGCTGATTCTCACTGAAAGGAACTACGGAATCATTCCCATAAACCGATGATGAAGAGCCAAAAATAACCGGTAAATTTTTCCTAGCCACAGCCAGGTCTAGCACTCTTAAAGTTCCGGTAACATTTGCTCTGAAATATCCATCGGGGTCTTCCAATGAAGGCCGAACCCCTGCTTTTCCCGCAAGGTGAATCACAGATTCTAACGGGAAAGAATCAAAGCTAGCTGGGGTAATGTCTAGAATATCTGTTTCAATAAACTGAAATGCAGCCTGCTCCTGTCTGGCAACACGAGAAATCTCTCTGAGGTTTTTATCTTTGTTCTCTTTCGAGTAAAACTGATCAAAATTATCAATAACCAGAACGTTTCGCCCTCTTTTTAGCAAAGCTTCACAGACATGAGAACCAATGAACCCCGCTCCACCTGTAACTAACACCCACTTATTATTCTTATCCACCATGCGAAACTCTATGCCTCCTCATCCAGTGGTCTAACACTAGCAAAGCCCAAAGGGTTCGCGAGTGGTCCTCTTTGTTCGAAATGAATCTTTCAAAACAACTCCTGAAACCATTAGGAGAGAGATCTGCAATCTCCCAAACAGGGCTAGATTCAAAAATTTGAGCCAGTCTTGATTTCAAAGGCCCCTTCAACCACCTGGCCAGAGGAATTCCAAATCCCTTCTTTTTCCTAAGTAAAATAGTATCAGGAACCAGACCTCTAAAACTGGATTTTAATAAAAATTTCGACTCGCCACTCCGTCTTTTCCAATGGTAGGGTAGAGAAAATGCCCATGAAATTAAATTAGTATCTAAAAAGGGGGGGCGAACTTCCAAACCATGGGCCATCGATGCCCGATCAACTTTTGTTAAGACAGACCCTGACATATATGTTGTGAAGTCTAATGCAAGCAACGAATTTCCAACTTCCGAAAAACTTAATACTTTCTGATTTAAAATGGAGGGTTCTTTTATACCACTAATAAAACACTGATTCAGCTGTGGAAGGTCTGTTGAAGACATCCATCTAAGATGTCTTCTAACAACATCATCATCCCATCGTTGAGTAAATCGTTTAGCTTTCCACTCAAAGCTTTGATAACTGTGATTTACTGGCAGTCTCGAGACTAGGGACGGAACCAGTGATTTTCTAAAGATCCTAGGACTTTTGCCGTATATTTTCGCCAACTCGTGGGCTTTGTAAGTCGGATACCCCGCCCACAATTCATCACCGCCATCACCACCCAATACCACCTTCACATACCGAGCAGCTAAACGGCAAAGAACATAGGTAGGTAAAACAGATGGATCAGCCATCGGCTCATCTAAACTGGCGAGCGCAGGATCTAGAGAATCCAGCAGTAATCCCTGATTCATCGTTTCAACTACGTGTTCAGTTTTTAGCTGGTCGGCCATTTGCTGCGCAAAAATACTTTCGTCATAATCGGGCTCTTCAAAAGCGATGGAAAACGTTTTGATCGCTTGGTTGGGCCGTAGTTTTTTTGAAAGTGCCGCTACAATCGAAGAGTCTATTCCCCCACTGAGAAAAATGCCCACAGGAACATCTGAAACAAGTTGCTTACTAACCGCTTGCTCAAGATAGTGTCTGAGTCGTTCTTGCAGAATTTCCTCGTTTGTCTCACTTTCAATCTGACTGTTTTCTAATTTCCAAAAGGGAATAGGCTTAGAGAGGTTACCATCACGCCAAACAACAAAGTGGCCAGGCAAAAGTTTAAACACATCTTTTAAGACTGTCTCACTCGGATGAAAATAGTCTGCGAAAAAGTAACCTTTAAGAGAATCAGTTGAAATATTTCGCGGAACTTCGGGATGCTGGATTAGCGATGTTAGTTCTGAGGAAAAAACCAAACCTCCACTGGCGGTACGATGATAATACAAGGGTTTGATTCCGGCATGATCTCGGGCTAACAGTAATTCCTCAGTTTTGGGATCCCAATAAGCGAATGCAAACATCGCATTTAAATGTTCAAGGCCTCTCAAAGGTTCACTCGAATGAGCGTCCAAATGGTGCAACAACACCTCGGTGTCGCTTCTAGTTTTGAATTGGTACCCCAACTCGTATAATTTCGGTCTAAGCTCTAAGAAATTGAAAATCTCTCCATTAAACGTAATCTGACGACCATCTTGGGCACCCAAGGGCTGCCCACCAGTTTCTAAATCAATAATCGAAAGACGCTTATGTCCAAATTGAATTTTCCAATCTTTTGTGGTCGTAATCCAGTCACCGGTTCCGTCGGGACCTCGATGCTTGAGCGCGTTTAACATCTCACCTAATACATCGCCTCTATCTGGGTCTGCTTTTCTCTGAACGATTCCTGCTATTCCACACATGAGGGAGCCAAACCTTCCAGGCCTTTTACGTCTGCCAAAAATGGCTGCTTATATAAGTCGCGCGGCGAATTTGGTGAGAACCCAAAGGTTTTGAGAACTAAATAGGGTTTTTGACTGCTCGATTCAAAGTATGTACGAATAATTAGCTCCGCAATAATCCCAAGGGCTATAAACTGAACACCGACCAGCGCAAAGAACATTGCTATTAGAAAAACCGGATTACGGTGAACAAATATTTCATTGGCAACTTTATCATAAATTACAAACCCGCCTAACACCCCACTAAGAGCTACTAGAGCAAAACCTATTCCTCCGAAAATATAACTCGGTTTGGTTCGATATCTTTGCATAAACCAAACCGTCACCAGATCTAGCAAAACCTTGAGAGTTCTCGACAAGTTGTATTTAGATTCACCTGCAACTCGGGGGCGGTGGTTCACAACGATTTCGCCTACTTTTGCACCCATTCCCTCCATCAAGCTGCCAATAAACCTATGCATTTCCCCATATAATCTGAGCTCACTTGACAACTCTCTTCGATAGGCTTTGAGCGAACAGCCCAAATCGTGAATGCTAGTTTTCATGACCCATCGAATGATTGAATTTGCTATCCGAGATGGAAAAGTCCTTAATATGAACCCATCTTTTCTCTCTAGACGCCAGCCAGCCACAAAGTCGTACCCCTGATCAATCATTTCCACCATTTTTGGAATGTCATTCGGGTCATTCTGGCGATCAGAATCCAAGGTTACAACAATGTCTCCCGAAGCCACCGAGAACCCAGCGTCAAACGCAGCCGTCTGCCCATAGTTTCTTCTGAAACAGATCACCCTAAGATAAGACTTTGCTCTACTTAGTTCTTCTAGAACTCTCCAAGACCCATCCGTGCTACCATCATCAACAATAATAACTTCAAAAGGCCAGCCCATTTTATTCAAAACGGACTCGAGCTCCTCAATCAAAGGGATTATGTTGGCCTCTTCATTAAACACAGGTAACAAAATTGATAGTTTTATCTTCATGTTTATTAATATTCTTATCAGTTAACCGCGCTAGCTTTCCTCGGTTTGGTAACCAAGTCAACCGGATGGACGCCTTGTCTCAAAGCTTTTAGCTCAAAATTAAACTCATCGGCCGAGGGCAAAACTCTAAGGTTTGTTCCATAAATCTCCCTAGCAAGAAGTTCATAGGCCAACGGACTCCCGCCGGGAAAAGTAAACTGAAGTCCAATTTCCCCTTTCTCTTTAATTTTAGGGTTGGCTAGAACCGTCTCCAAAACAAAGCGCTCAGCTTTAAGGCTGTTTCGACCGTCGATTTGTCTTGATACTGTCAATGCTGTTTCTATTCCCCCCAAAATGAAAGCAACCACCAAAACGCTAGCCAGTTTTCTTTTTTTACTATCGACAGCTACTTCTTGAAGTAAATTAGCATACACAGCAAAAATAAAAGGTATCAACGGCAGCGAATAATGAGCGTAAAAATTTTTCCTCGTCAGTAACAGCAAAGTCAGGTTACACCCTAAGCCGAGAACGATGGATCTCCTAAAATCAATTAAATCTTGGGGTACACTTCCCCCTCTTTTAAACATGGCTTTGCAAGCCCAGAGCGCAAAACCGATTGAAGCTAAACACAAGACTAACCTTAAAATGGAAAAAGAATAATCTGAAACTCCGGTTACCATAGCAATAAAAGCTTGACTCTCACGGTAGGAACTCCAATACCCCATTAACTGGTGAAAACTGATATCCGTGGTCAAGAAACGAAAAGCATAGAGGGGGACGCGCAAAAAATTTGAATTTAATCCCTTTCCCCCGCTCTCTGATAAAAAGAAGCCAAGATTTGAAAAACCAGTCTTCAACTCACTCGCAAGATATGGCGTGTAAGCTAATAACAACAGACCCATTCCGATAATTAGAATTTTGTAATTTAATTCTCTTCTGATATTCCATATTAAAGCCCCGAGAGAGACCCAAACGATGGGTGCAGTAAGGTGAATTTGTGGTAAAAGACCCGCAGTCAAGACGAGCGCAATCAGCCAGGGTGAACTTGGTCTTTGTCTCAATTTCAAAGCGGACCAAAATGCTATCAAAACGAACACATTGACAACATTGGACGCCCATATGCGGTCAGAGGCCAATAAGTTCCAAGGCGAACAGGCGAACATTATAGCCGTAATTAAAGCTGGAAAAGCAGTAAAAACCGTTTCCAGAGCTAACCAGTATAAAACAACAGCAGCCGAGTTTATTAGAGCAACGAAGATATTAGCTGCCTCCGGAGTCTTGCTAAATATTTGGCTAACAGACATCAGATAATAGAAAACTGAGCCGGGATGGCTCGCTTTTCCGCCACTAATAGGATGCCCAAGAATGGGTCGAGCTTCCCCTTCAGCAATTTTTTTGGAAATATTCCAAAATATAGCCTCATCATCAGTAAATCGTGAAGTCGTTGTTAGATAAAATCGCGGAATAAAGGCAATCAAAAATAAGAGACTTCCCAAGCCTAACCGGGTTAAAACCGATGAGGTTAATCTATTCTCTAACTTGGACGAGGCACTGATCACCTATGATTACTTCCTGCTCTAAATTATCCTCAGAAGACAACGAGTTTGCTGATCCCAAAGGGGTATTCAAAATTAGCGGAAATGGCAATGGAAAAACGATAATTACTTTTGCGCTACGTTCCATATCCAGGGTCTTTTCTCTTTTTCTTTTTAAGTATTGCTTGAAGGTTTAGAAACAGCAGGAACTTAGTCCCCAAATAAAACACCCCGAAAATCATTAAAACGTGACTTTCGGGGTTGCTGATTTTCTAATAACGATAAGTAGTAGTCTTATACGGCCCCTGTACGGGAACACCAATATACTTTGCCTGGTCTTCACGAAGAACTGTCAACTCAGCATTCAGTTTTTTCAACTGCAATCGAGCGACTTTTTCATCTAAATGCTTTGGCAATGTATAAACCCCAATCGGGTATTTTGCGGTATTGGAATAAAGCTCAATCTGAGCAATCGTTTGATTCGCAAAAGATGAGGACATGACGTAGCTTGGATGTCCTGTTCCGCAACCTAAATTTACCAAACGACCTTTAGCTAGAAGAATGATTCTCTTTCCATTGGGGAAAATCACATGATCCACTTGAGGCTTGATCTCTTCCCATTTGTACTTCTCAAGCGAAGCTACATCGATTTCGTTATCGAAGTGCCCGATGTTACAAACAATGGCTTGATCTTTCATTTTGGACATATGTTCGTGGGTGATCACTTGGAAGTTTCCAGTGGCCGTTACAAAGATATCGGCTTTGTCGCAAGCATAATCCATAGTCACAACTCGATAGCCTTCCATAGCTGCTTGAAGTGCGCAAATAGGATCAATCTCAGTAACCCAAACTTGAGCAGACAAAGCTCTTAGAGCTTGAGCTGAACCTTTACCTACGTCTCCATAGCCAGCGACTACGGCCACTTTCCCAGCCACCATCACATCGGTCGCACGTTTAATACCGTCGACTAAAGACTCTCGACAACCGTAGAGATTATCAAATTTCGATTTGGTCACTGAATCGTTCACATTGATCGCAGGGAACTTCAGCTCTCCTCGAGCATGCATCTGAATGAGGCGGTGAACTCCAGTGGTTGTTTCTTCTGTTACCCCTTTGATGTGTGAAAGACGGGTGGAATACCATTTGGGGTCGACCACTAACTTTGCTTTAATAGCAGCAAACAAAACTGTCTCTTCTTCAGAAGTAGGCTTTGAAAGCACGCTGATGTCACTTTCAGCCTTGGCACCAAGGTGAAGCAAGAGAGTCGCATCACCACCATCATCTAAAATCATGTTAGAGTATCCGCCATCTTGCCACTCAAATATACGATGAGTGTACTCCCAGTAATCGGCTAAACTCTCCCCTTTCACTGCAAAGACCGGAACTCCGTTAGCTGCAACTGCTGAAGCTGCGTGGTCTTGAGTTGAAAAGATATTGCAAGAGGCCCATCGCACTTTAGCGCCCAAGGCAGTCAATGTTTCAATGAGCACTGCAGTTTGAATAGTCATGTGCAAAGAGCCTGTAATTCGGGCTCCTTTAAGGGGCTTGGAAGCAGAAAATTCTTCACGAATAGCCATGAGTCCTGGCATTTCGGTTTCGGCAATTTTAATTTCTCGATGTCCCCATTCAGCGAGTCCCATATCGGCAACGACATAATCTTTTACGCTATGCATACTTAACTCCTATTCATATGTAGTTAGATTTGAGCGCCGTTGAATTCATTCCAAGCCTAGGGCAGAGGGTGCCTTGCAGCGCTCCTTGGGACACTTCCTAATGTAGATGAAAATCGGGTGTTTTTCTACGGATTTTTAGTTAGTCTTACAGGCCTAAATGCCTAATTCTATTTTATGACCGAAGCCATCAAAGTCTTTTCATACCGTCGTTGTCCCTTTGCGATGAGAGTCCGAATAGCTCTCCATGAAAAAGAGATTCCCTTTGAAATAAAAGAAGAGGATCTTAAGAATTTCTCTGAAGAATTAAGGAGGTTACACCCTGAAGTTAAAGTACCGCTTTTAGTTCATGGGAAAAGAATCATCTATGAATCGGCCATCATTACAGAATATATCGATGAACTCATGCCTGACAAAAACCCGCTCATGCCCAAAACAGCGGGAGAAAAAAGTGAAGTTCGACTTTGGACCTATTGGTGCAATCACCAATTTAAACCCGATTTGGACCGATTTAAGTATGGAACTAGCCGATTTAAAGAAGAGGAATGCCTCGGAGCTCAAGAAAGAGTCAAAACTCACTTATTAAAAATCGAAGCGAGATTAGAACTTTTCGCGTGGCTAGTAGGCGAGAGACTGAGTCTTGCGGATATCAATGTTTTTCCCTTTGTTAGACAGCTCTCTCGAATACAGCCGATTCCAGAATTTCTTAAGAACTATCCCAAGATGATGGATTGGCTAAAGAGATTGAGTGAACGACCTTCTGTGATCAGTGCGCTCCAGAAGTAGCGGTCTCCTCAATGCCATAATCAACCAAGAAAGCTGCAGAGTTTTTAAGATCCTCACGCCGTTTGTCGTATCGCTGAATCATGAGCGGTGTAGACCACCCCGCCAAATGCTGAACCGATCTCTGGGTGGCCTTTCTATCTAACGCATTTGAAATACATGTCGCTCGACAAGAATGGGGAGAGATCTTTTTTAAGATTCCGGCTTTCTTGGCGTAGTGAACGACGATGTAAGTAATTGCGTGTGGATGCATTTTCTTTAATAGCTGCCCAGAAACTGGGTTTTTTGTCGGCGTAAAAAGTGGCTCTTCATGCTGAGCCTTATCTCGTCGACACGCGAAGAAATAATGCTCTAAAGCTGCTTTGACTTGATAAGTGATAGGAAGGATTCTCACCCGATGTCCCTTCCCTCTTACTTTGATGACAGGAACCCCCCGTTCTTCCGTTAAATCTCCCATCTTAAGCCCTAAGAGTTCACTTTTTCGAAGACCTAGATACAAAAGAACGTGAAGAACAGCTGAGTGAAGTGCTCCAGCTCGACTATTCCTCCTAGGAAGACTCAAAAGCTTTCTTGCTTCATCATCAGACAATCCTTTAAGGGCCGACTCCTGACTCTGAGGGAAGCCTTTTACTAGTTGAGCTGGATTATCTCGAATGACCTGATTAACTTTGAGCCAATTCAAAAAGCTCTTCACTACGGCCAACTTTCGATTCACCGTAGCCTTCTCCATGATTTTTCCGTTTAAACGGCCTTCTTCTAGGTATTTTCTAAATAGAATGATGTGATCGGGCCTTAAAGATTCTATTTCTCGAGCGCTTATTCGCCCCTCTAAAAATTGAAAGAACTGTTTGAGATCGGTTTCGTACGAACGCCGCGTATGGTCACTCAATTGATTAGCTAAAAACGTGGGAATTTCTCGTGCCCACAATGGCAACGAAACCGAAGGATTTATCTGTCGCCACAAGTCACCCGCAAACCCACTATTTACAATGCTTTCCAGCCTCGTCTCATTATTTGCTTTATAAACGCTTGAATTGTTCCGACCTAGGGTGAGAGGTCTATTTTTATCGATGCCAATTGAGAACTTTTCCCATTTATTTTGGGAGTGCTTTTTCAACCATCGAGACGACCAAACAGCGAGCTTAAATACCAGTTGTTCGACAAGGTGTTTCATGTTTTTGAGCTCAAAAGTAAAGTTTCAGCGTTTATTAGCGTTTTTTATTAGTGATAACTAAAATTATAGCTAATAAATGGCGTTTTGGAAGGTTTTTAAATGGGCTCTTTTCTTAAAGTGTTTTTGAAGTTTGTATTTTTAGGTGGGATTTTTTCGTTATTTTTGGGGTGTTCGTCCACTCCAAAAACCGAGCTTTTTTACACTCGAGTTTATGAGGGAACTTACGACGAGGTTTGGTTAGCCGCGTTAAAAGCCGTTAACGATTATCCTTTAAAAGTCAGCAACAAAGATTCCGGAAAAATCGCATCGGAGTTAGTGAATGGTCCTTATAACGACCTTTTTTTAACCCCTCCCGAGAGTATCGATTTGCCCGAAAAATTCAGGTATTCGTTGAGGTTTAATTTTGCCAAATTGGAAGCCGAAGATGGTCAACCTTTAGTACGGGTTCGAGTCGAAAAAAACTTGGAGCAATTTCACGATTTTTATACGGGGTGGCTAAGTTTTCCATCGGATGGGTTAGAAGAAAGGCTTTTACTTTACAGAGTTGAGCACATCTTAAAAATGGAAAGTCAGTTAGCAAAAGAAATTGAAAAAGCTTCGGCAGGCAAATAAAGGTTTAAGCTTTTTTTCGTTCGAGCTCTTTTTTCTCAGATGTCAACGCTTCGATTTCGTTTAGAAGACCTTCAATTCCGGGATCCTCGGTAGCAGTCACTGATTCCATGGGTTTAAAAACTTCCACTTTCCCTATCTCTGTACTTTCCGGGGTTCTGGGCTCACTCGTTATTGCAGAAAGCTTGTTTTCTAATTCAGAAAGTGTCTGTTTGAGTTTTTCGTTTTCAGTCTTAATTTGGGCCATCAATCCAATCTCATGTTTGATGACATCGTATTCCTGAAGCTTTGATTCCATGTCCCGAGCTCTTTCAGAAATTTGCTCGTTCACTTTTTTTAACTCTTCATTTTTTCGTTTTTCTTCGTCGATATTTTGCTCAGTAGGACGATTGAGCATCTCCAATTTTTCTTTTTCCAAAATAACAACTTTAGATTCCAAGTCCCTTATAAGGGCGAGGTGAACCTCTTTGATCTTATCAAAGGGTTCGGTAGTCACATTTGATGACTGAGTCTCATCATCTTCAAGCCCTACCTCAATGACAGCTTGGTTTTTGAGCCTTTTAAAATATAACCACAAGGCAGTCACGGCTAACGAAGCGACTATAATGACTTGAGCTCCCAAAAGCAGTAGAAACGTCAAGCTATCTTGCAATGCTGACATCAAAACTTTCACCATCTATTTATTATACCTAACTTTCAAATTCCTCTCTAGACAGGCGGCGAGATTCCTTCTTTTTTGAGCGGATTTTTTTAGAAACAAGACGCTCCCGCTGAGCGGTTCGCGTCACTTTAGTTTTGATTCTCGCTTTAGGTTTGTGGAATAAAACCTCTAATTTACTGCGTAATCGTTCAAGAGCCATTTCTTTGTTCTGCTCCTGAGACCTTCTTTCAGATGCAGTGACAACAATACCAGTGGGCAAATGTTTAATGCGGACCGCCGTCATGCGCTTGTTTCGGTTTTGTCCGCCCGGTCCACTTCCCTTCAAGTGAGTGATCTCTAGATCTTCATCTCGGAATTGAATCATACAGAATAAGCATACCAATCTCTGACGCAACAATCTATCAGGCATAGGATAATGGTGAAAAGAGTCCCATCCCGCCTCGGTTATGCTACAATATAAAGGTTGAAAGTAAGTTGGCCTACGACTCCTATAACCAGTTCCCAAACTCAATCTAACTCGTCGCAACAACAAATTGTGAAGAAATCTTCATTTTTCCCTCAACCTTTCTTCATCATTTGCCGTTACTAGAGTAAGGCCTCAAAACACTTATGCATCAAACACCAGTTAATGAATTTCATATCTTGTTAAAAGCTCTGGGTTACGTGAGAACCCATTGGTGGCTTTTTCTACTTGAGATTGTAGTCATCTATGGAATTTCTCTGCATAAGTTTCATAAGACATCACCCGTTTATGAATCAGATGCTACTCTTTTAATCGATACTACTCGTCGTCAGCTCTACCAAACAGTGATCATGTCTGCGAGTGCTATGAACAATGCTCGAAAACAGAACATGGTTCACTTACTCTTAGGGCAAGAAGTGTTCGAACGCTTTAGAAATCAACTGACTGAAATCTACAATGAAGGTCATCCAACCTACTTGAAATCAATGTTTCCCGGTGGAGTAGCTTACCCCGCTGGTGTTTTACGAAGTTTTGTTTCTTTGTCTTGGGATAAAAACAGTGACATCTATAGCATGCATTGCACATCTCACAACCCAGATGCTGCTCATGCCATCTGTTTAGCCTATCTTAATACGATTCAAAACTATTACCCCGAAGTTGGCCAACGAGAATCACTACTAAAACGAGACTTTCTAACTCGTCAAATTTCTAGCTTTGTTAATCAGATTAAAGAAAAAGAACAAGGTATCGTTGATTACCAACGAAACAATCCCGAGTTCATCAACTTCTTAAACATCACCATGGATAATCAAGGGATGCAGAAGTTACGCACAGAGAAAAACAATATTCAGCACCGAATGGCTACCAACCGCGCCATTTACAAATTAGTTCTTAGTATCCCAAGAGCTAAAAAAGGTGAACATACAGCACGGGCTACGACCATCGCTGCTCTCACACAAAAAGTAACCGAACTACAGTACCAAATTACTTTGACTGAGCAATCTAACAATCCCGACAAAGAAGGTCGGTTGAGAACTATTCGACAACAGTTAGATGAAGTCACGGCACAACTGGCTCATTTAAATGAAGAGGAAGTTCAAGCATTCATGAGAACCCCTCTCCCATCAGCTGAAGTTCGACAAAAAGTAGCATCACTTGAAATTGAACACAGAGCTGATCAAATTAAACTTGCAAATATAGACAAAGAAATCGAAACCTTTTCCCAAAGAGAAAAGCTGTATAATCAACAGCGATTACAATATGAACGAATGTTCATGGAGTTAAATCACAAGAAGAAACTTCTGACCAGCCTTTACCAGAAACAGCAAGAAACAGAACTAGAACTATCTGCAGGTGGAGCTGAAATTTTTAGACTACAAGAGCCCACGAGATCGGGCCACCGAGTAGCCCCCCAACTCTCTAGACACCTCTACGGTTCTCTTTCTCTGAGTATATTTGTCGTAGCAGTCACTGTCATTCTTCTCATGGCTGGTTTTCCTCGACTAGATAGCGAAGCCGAAGTGCACCGACTCAATCTGCCTGTTATCGGCAAAGTTCCACTGATTCGAAAACAAGGAGCAACTGAAGATCTCCCAGGCTATTCGCTGGAATATCTAAAAATCATGAATTATCGAATCATGAGAGAGCTCAGGGATGCTAAATGCCCTGTTATCGTGGTGAGTTCACCTCATGCCCGAGAAGGAAAGAGTACTGTTACCCACTTTTTAAGTTTGGCTTCTCAAAACCCAGTACGTAAAACTTTATTAATCGACGGAGACTTACTGACCTCTCATCCTAATAAATTCTTTGGAATAATCGAGGACCATACACCTGGATTAAAATCTGTTTTAGAAAATCCAAATCAGGAAGATTTAAGTTCTCTTATTGTCAAAACAAGTTTTGATGGAATCTACTTCATGCCGCGAGGTGGCCGATTCGATCCGAGTGTTCTACCCAACTTCACTAAGCCCATGGAACAAGTCCTTGCTCAGTTGAGGAAAGAGTTTGATGCTATCTATATTGATACCCCTCCTCTTTTCTCATCTAATCTAGCGCACCAGTGGGCAGGCTTAGGGGACTTGATAGTTCTTGTGGCTCGTATTTTCCACACTCGTCCCAAAGATATTGTTGAAGCTATTCAAACCTGTAAAGTTTTCTCGAAGTCTCCTGTAGGTCTAGCACTCAACTGCATCAGGTTATCCGGACCGACTAAGAGAGCTTCAAACTACTACTTCTCTAAGAAAAAACCTGCTCCTCCACCAAGGTTAGCAGCTTAGGAAAAGGTCATGAAGGCTACGTTTTTCAAAACAATTTTTAATAAGCTCCTACTTGGTTTCGCGCTGACCTTCTTCTGCTCTGTGTCTTGCCTCGCTGAAGACGCGACAGTGAATAAACTAGCCATTTTGAATACTACGGATCAGACTGACCTTGGTTTAAAAAAAACCATGCAGGAAGGCTTAGCAAAAGCAGCCGCAAACACCAACCTTTTTCAAACTTATCTTGCTAATTATTCGATAACTGGGTTTAGCGAGAAGGACATCGTGAACGACTTTAAAAAAGTAGGTGCAGACTTAATGTCCTACGTCTACTTAGAAAGTAGTCGGCTCTCTATTTTCCTTTTTGATGCTTCCCATCCTAAGGAATACATTGTCAGCTCACAGAACTTCCCCACTCCAGAGGGAGGGGTCGTTTCTGGTGCTGAAATTCAGTATGCTTTCAAGATAGCTTTTGAAGAGGTCATTTCAAGTTACGTTTCTAAAGAGTACCAATACTTGCCAGGCAGTAAGCAGGAATCGGAATATTTAGCGGATCAAGAATCTTTCGATACTCAATTCTCTGTAGCTGAAGTCAAAAGACTCTACAGAGAAATGGCTTCCCTGACTCAAAAACCATTTTATGTCGGGGCTAATGTGGGCATGTCTAGGTTTGAAACTCTCTCAGGTTCTACTACCAAGACCTATGCAAGCACTGTCAATATCGGGGCTTTAATGGGTTATCGCCTTTTCAATCCGTTTTCAGTTGAGTTGGGGGCAGATTTATTTACACACTTTCTTTTGCACTCAGAGATTAGAGCTCAAATTCCAATCGGACAAAAATATGTAGGATTATCGCTGTCAGCAGGTGCAGCTCGCTTCATGACACAACCTACAGAGAATTTGGGCTATGCCGGAACCAATCGTATTGTGCAAGGGACAATGGTTTTTGGCCCAGGTATCGGAATTGAAATACCACTTCTAGGGTTAAATATTAGAGCCGAGGGTAGATTTTATACCGGCACAACTTCTGTTTTCTTAGGAAGTTATGGTATCGTATATTCATTGTGAGACTCCCTTCCCTGTCTTGTTATCCACTGTTCATTCTCCTTATTGCCAGTCATTGTTTATCCTCTGTACCCCCGAAGTTACGCCAAAACATAGAAGATGCTGCAAAGAGATCTTTTCTAGACCCCAAACTTGTAGAGGCGGTTGTAGCGGTTGAGTCTAATTTTGACTCCAAAGCTACTTCTCACAAAGGTGCAATGGGACTGATGCAGGTGATGCCGGAAACTGCTGACTCTTGTGAAGTTCACGAGCCTTACCATGCCGTGAACAATCTTATGGGGGCTTGCGAGTGTCTAAGAAAACTCATTAATCGCTACCGAGGAAATTTAAGCCTTGCTCTGGCTGCTTATAACGCTGGCCCCACCAATGTGGATAGATATAAAGGTATTCCTCCATTCAAGGAAACCCGCAACTATGTTAGAAAGATCTTAGAAAGATACGAGAAGTTAAAAAGTTCCCGCAAGCAAGACTAATCCTATATTTAGACTTCTTTGGGAAGAGCCATTTCCTCGCTGATATGAATGGCTTGGTAAGAAGTCGCATCGGAGCTTGGGAAAATAGTTCTCTGATGAGTTGCACAGTGCTGTTGCAACTCTGAGAAAATAGATTTTCGAATTGGATAATCCTGAGAGTGCAAAATCACCTGTTTAGCTATTCGTTTTTTCAAATTGATGACAATAGGGGCTTTTAAATTTGCAGTCATTTTTGTCGGATCTGTGGGAATTGTAATTATACAGAAAACTTTTCCACCCTTAAGGTCCGTATCTAGCTTTAATGACTTTCTATCCTCGTCCTCAAGTTCAACTTTATAACTTCTCTCCAGAATTTGAGGCTCTAAAAGTGGGAATGCAACACTTGGCTTTTTAACTGCTTGGAGCCAGAGAAAAAGGGAGTCATCTGTTCTTTCCACTAACACGTAGGAATCAATCTTGGAAAACCCTAACATTCCCTCTGAAAAGGTGATGATATCCTCTTCAGCAACAGAGATACTACCAAAACGTGTGGTTTCAACGATCATTTCCTATCTCCTTGGAAAGCCTAAGTTAACTGCTTTTTAAATGAATAATAAAATGTTAGCTGGGCCTGACACTCTTAGCAACATTTTTTACGGAGGTAGGTGCTTGGGATTCTGCGGCGAGTTTATTCTGCTCTTGAATTGAAATGTAAATCTCTTCCCGATGAATTTTGGTGTGGCGCGGCGCCTCAATACCCAAACGAACCTGACCACCCTTGATTTGCACAACAACGATCTTGATATCGTCGTCAATGGCTATAGATTCACCGATTTTTCGAGTCAAGACTAGCATTTCTATGTTTCTCAACTAACGTTTCGGCAAATATTTAAGCCTTCTTTACTAAAATTCTGAGAAAAAAAAGATAGATAGACGCATCACGTCCAAATCCAAATCAATAGGAATCAGCGTTTTATTTAAGAAGAATATCGGCAGGGGACTCACTCATTATTTTGTGAGAGCTTTCTAGAGCCGCTCGAAGAACGGTCTGATCACGAGCCAAATCGGAGAACACCTTAATGGGATTGGCTTCCTCAATTTGAGAAATGGCTTCCAATTGCTGAATTTTATTTTCTGCATTTCTTTGGACCGATTTTTCAATGGCTAAAGAGCTACCGGCAAGCTGCGTTCGTGATATTGAGATCTGGTCTGTAGCTTTTGTGAAAATCTCAAGAGATCCGCCCACGAGTTCCTGATTATTCGTTTCCAATCCCGTGATCAGATCTTTCATTGCTTGAACAATATTAACCCCATCTTTAAGTCCCTCGCCAAGAATAGCCTGACTTCCCGATACATTAATGGGAACAAACAAACCGCGGTCAACTTCAACTTCAATTTTTCCGGAATCGCCCAAAAATTTGCCATCAATATCAAAGGCGGGGCCTAATGACTTTTGCCCTCCCATGAGAGTTCTTGAGCCAAATTTAGTATTTAAATTTTGGATAAAATTCTCATACAAACCTTTCACTTCGGGGACCACGTGTTTAGAAACATCGCCCGCCGAATTCCCAATGGCGGATAAAGCCAGAGTGTGAACCTTTTGAACCAACTCCTGAGCTTGAGCTAGAACTCCATCAGTCGTGTTGATCATGTGGCTTGCAAGCTGCGCGTTTTTTGAGATCCCTTCCCTCACGGCAACGTCGTTCTTTTGGGTTTCAGCAATCATCCACTCGGAGGGAGCTTGAGAAGGCTTTGAAATCTCCTTCAAGCTGCTGGATTTTTCGGCAGAGATAGACTCACGTTCTTTGGCATTTTGAATATTTCTTTGAGCAGTATCAAAAAATTGTGCGGTTGAAACTCTAGACATAATTAGCTCTCATTTTTAATCTTTCAGACTCAAAATCGTGTTAAACAGCTCTTCCCCCACTTTCATTGCTTTCGCAGAAGCATTGAAAACGGTTTGGTACTGAATCATGTTCACAGCCTCTTCTTCGAGGTTAACCCCTTCCACGGACTGACGATAGTTTTCAAGTTGCTGTACGACATCTTTTTGATGATTAAGAAGATTGTTTTCTCTTTGAGCTTCAACACCAATTCTTCCAACCAAAGCGTTCAATGATTCATTGATGGTGTGGTTCTCCTGCGTTCCCAAGTGGCTTGTAGTGAGTCCTTTTTCATTTTGAACATTAGCAATTTTGAGTGCAATCTCATTGCTTCCAGGAGATGAGCCAGAAAAACCCAAAGCAATGTTTTCATAATTACCACTGATAGAGTCATCGAGATCAAAACGAAACGAAGCCCCCTCTGGACCCTGCCCGATATCCTTAAAAAAATTCCGGCCCGAAACCCCATCCATCCCCTCGCCTTCTTTATGAATCGTATTCACTTCGGTAGCGATATGATATGCAATTTTATCTAAATGCTCGATAGCAGGATTAATGATCTTATCTCGAACATGCATCATCCCACCTAACTCACCATCAGTAATTCCACTAGTGACTTTTCTTCCTTCGCCGTGATTTTTAATAAAAATGTCTAATGAACCCGGTCCCTTTTCTCCGCTAGCGGCTGTTCGCTCTGCGAAAAGATCATTGGACCGATCTCCTTGAACCAAAATACAGCCGCCGGTCACAACCGAAAGTTGGCCGAGATCATCAGTGTGGGTCTGAAAATTAATTTTTTGAGACAACTCTCTCATCAAAGCATCACGACGATCTTCAAGGTCAAGAACGGTATCTTTGCGAGTGCTTCCTTGCATGATGTTTCTGTTCAGCGCTGCAAGCTCTTTTGTTAAGGAATTCACTTGGGCTATATTATCTTCAATCCGGTAATCAAGATCTTGTTTCATGCCCTCCAAATCAGAGAACATATTTCGAATACCGCCCGCAAGCGCTTTTCCGCTACTCTGAACCACATTTCTAAGGGCTGTCGTCTCAGGACTGACAGACACCTCTCGAAGATCTTGAAAGAACTTATTCACTAAATTATTAACATTATCCGCATCTCGTTGAGCTACTAACTCCACACGCCCCAAATTCTCAGACTTCGCTTTAACTCCACCAAAAGATTGTGATTCATTCACTATTTGCTTGTTTACAAATTGATCATGGACTCTAAGAACCTGTTTAACCTCAACTCCACTCCCCATGTTTACGCCCTGGGGAATTGAAAGATTATTTGTTTCAACGACAGCTCGTCTACGCGTGTATCCGGGAGTGTTGGCATTTGCTATGTTGCTCGAGGTTGTCTGAAGAGCTTGTCGATTCGAAGTGAGGCCTTGGCGCCCTATTTCTAAGATATCATTGACAGCCATTAGTACCTCCCCTCAACAACTGAACCTTGTGAATTTTGGTCGACGCGCTTTCCTTTGGGCGAATAGGTTGCATGTTGTCCGAGTAATCGCTTTAGGTTCTCTACTAGTCTGTCTAAATTTTTCATCGAGTGATTAATAAACTGCTGATTTGTTTCACACACATTTCTAAGTTCTGTCCAAGCGGAGAGCCAATTTTCTCTGAGGATGTTCCATTGGCTCTGAAGCTCAGAATCGGTGAAATGTAACTTTTCTAGATCATCTTGCTGGAACTGGGTTCGGACAAACTTTTTAATTTCAGCGCGTTTTCTGGAGAGCTTCAACATTCCACTCTCTTTCTGAGTAACCAAAATAAGAATCTCTTCCGTATTTAAAGTAATTAAAGCGGCTCGCTCTTTGAGTAAAACTTGTTTCAAACCTACAGCAAGAGCGCAGCTTTCCTCACAAAGGGAGAATAAATAAGTTGCAAATGGATTTGCGGCCATGAACTTGCCCCTAGATTTTTTAAAGATTCTATCTTCTCAGTGATTCGAATATTGAAACGCGATTAGAGATTATTTTTTCCGAAGTCAGCACTCAGATGTTCATCAACCAAGCGGTCAGCGATCTCTTTGGCATCAACTTGGTAGCTACCTTCTTGGATACTTTTTTTGAGTGCAGAAATTTTATCTTTGCGAATTTCGCTCGCAGCTTTGGCTATATCAGAAGCCTGCCTCATTAATTTTGCGTTATCCGAAATTTCGACATCAGCTCCATGAGACTCTACCCCACCCGCCTGCGAAAGACTGGACTCTACACCTTTACCAATCGCTACTTTCTGGTTGTTTTTAACACCATCCACCATAGCTTCGTTTTGATAGGGATTAGGGCTAGGATTGTTTGTAACCTTCATAGGAGCTCCTTTAGAGTCAAATGACTCTTTACTATTTTATCACCGTGGTCGTGATTGCCGCAATAAATGGTCGTAAATCATTTGAGAAAGGCCGAGTTGCTCTGTGTCAGCCATTCTCTCGGAGTATTGGCTATCCAACATAGACTGATAGACCCTTTCAGCATTACTTTCAGGCACTAACCCACCTTTAACTACTGTCTTACGCATCGCCGAAACCATTTGGTTCACAAAAAGAGCTTCAAATTGCTTCGCAACCTTTCGAACCTCGGGATGTTTCTCCTCGCGCGAAGGCTCTTCGGGCTTCATTATGTTCGGATTTGAATCGATCTTCATTGCATCTCCAGATCAGCAAGTAAAGCGCCACTCGACTTCAACGCTTGAAGGATGGCAATTAAATCCTCAGCGCCAGCACCCGTGTCATTAAGAGCAGAAACGACCTCCGAAATACTGGGACCTGCACTCACTAACATCACTTTTTTGGCCTGCTCACCTTCTCCCTCGCCCGCCGCAGGGGTTGGAGCTTGGGCTCCTTGGGAATTAGTTGAGCTGATATTTCGGCCTTGATCCGCGGGTGGATTTTTAATTTCAAGTTTCAGGTTTCCATGCGCTATAGCCACGGGAGAGATACGAACTTGATCTCCTAAAATCACAGTACCAGTCTTCGAATTAATGATCACTTTGGCTTTACGGTCAGCTTCAACTTCAAGGCTCTCAATTTGAGCAATGAGCTCAATCGGGTTTGCCTCTAATGTGTAGGGGTACATCACTTCGACAGTGCTCGCATCATTTGCAACAGCATATTTTCCACCTAACTCGTCATTTATTTTTTTAGCCATTCGAACAGCTGTCGTAAAATCGGGGTTGTTGATGACATACTTAAGTTGCTTTTCTTGAGAAACATCCCAGCCGATCTCTTTTTCAAGCATTGCACCGTTAGGAATGGTCGCGCTCACCATGTTTGCAGCGGCTCCTCCTGAAGCCCCTCCCCCCCTCGCCTCTTTTTTCATAACAATCGCTTTACCCTGAGCCATTGCATATATTTTTCCATCGGGCCCCTTAAGCGGAGTCATCATTAAAGTTCCTTGGTCCAAACTTGCGGCAGTTCCAATCGATGCTAAACTCACATCCAATTGCTGTCCGACTTTTGAGAACGGGGGAAGAGTTGAAGAAACTACAACGATAGCTGCATTTTTAGTGTCAAGTTTTTGAGACTTTGTATCTATTCCAAGCCCTTTTAAAATAAGCCCCATCGAATTTTCCGTGAGCTCGTTAGCCTTGTCTCCAGTCCCCGGAAGCCCAACCACAAGTCCGTACCCGAAAAGTTGATTGTTACGGGCCCCTTTAAGCATTGCAATATCTTTAATTCTTGCTCCAAAACTTACAGAGCTACACAAAATGAAAAAGAGTAAATATTTCATTTGTTCGTTTCCCCTTTTTTATCTGAATTCATCGAATGTTTTTCATCATCAAAGGTTTCTAGTTTCAAATTCATCAAAGAATCTGAAGAGACTGAATCACTGGAGCTAATCTCTTTCTCACGAACAACTCCCTCTAAGACGACATACGGCTGTTCCCGACCAATTTTAAAAGCCCGATTAACGCCAACCCGATAAGCGCCATTTGGGAGAACTTCTAAAATTGTAGCTTCGACTTCAGCAGTGTCATCTTTTTTTGCCATGGCTTGATTGACACTGGCTGGCTCTCGACCATCACTTTTACTTTCGCTCTTGTTCTCGCTCTTATTATCTACTTTATTGTCAGTCGAAGTTTTTGAGGAATCTGTCCTTCGATTTTGGTTCATAGCCATTGAAATCCGATCTTTGAAAGGCTCATTGACTTTCACAGTTACTACATCGCCCACCATACGAGAACTCCCCGAACTGTAGATCGAATTCCATCGGGAATCTTCGCTCCAAAGTGAGCCTGGTTCTCGCTTGGAGGGTTTTGGAACATCATATTTGTGAGCCACTTTTGGAGCAGCATTCATCTCTTCGGGAGGAGTTGATTTGTTTCCAAACCAGGCACATCCTTGAATCCATAAGAACACTAGCGCTAGTAAAAAACAGTTTTTCACGCATCCTCCTAAAATTAATGCAACGAAACTTCACCCGGTCCAAGCACCTTTGCTTGAATGACTTTTCTATTACTAAGATTCTCAACCCGAATCCACTGCTGCTCTCGGCCGTTTTCAAGAGCTTTGGCTCGCACACTCACTCTGACTGATGGAGTTTCTCGAACCAGCATAACTGCCTCTCCTGAATTCACCAAAAAAGGCATTTGGGTGTGGCTATGAGAAATAACCATCCCCGGATTGATGTAACCGCGAGCTCGCAGTCGATTTAGACTTTCAGAATCATCATAGTATCCCGTGACTCTGTAAGGCGACACTTCTCGCTCTTGGAAACTAAAATTATCCTTATTAAAAGCTTCGTTATTTCTGATGATTGTTTTTGCTACTGCCACTGGCCGGTATAATTTAACTGTGGCAGTCCCAAAAACGTGTTTTGAATTCCCGTTTGCGTCCCAAGCGAACTCAAAACTAACGACACCAAGAGCAGGTCGAGGCTCCACTGCCAACACTTCAGCCTGAGGAGGAATAGCTTCCTGAGAGTAGAGCCGTTCGACTTCAATCCGGCCTCTATTCTCAAAGTCCTTCGCAATAAAGTTTTTGAGTTTTTGCTCTGCGGTTTCGAGCTTTGATTTTGAATCGTTCGAAACAACAGCTGTGCTTGAGTTTGCAAAGAAAATCAAAAACAAAAAATATAAACTATTCTTCATGGTTTACCTAATCACAGTGTTTGTATTTTGAAGAAGCTGGTCGACCGTCTGAATAACTTTGGAATTCATTTCAAAGGCCCGCTGAGCCGTAATCATATCGGTCATCTCATGCACAACATCGACATTGGAGCTTTCAATATAGTTCTGCATGATGGCGCCGGTTGTTCCCGTATTTGGAGTTCCAATGTTGGGCTGCCCACTCGCTTCAGTCGCTAAATAGAGGTTTTTTCCGTGAGCTTTCAAGCCAGCATTGTTAATGAAAGTTGCAAGCTGAACCTGCCCCAACTGAGCCCTTTCGGCTTCAGATACATAACCAAAGACTGTTCCGTTATCTGCAATTTCCACTTTTTTAATGTTTTGAGGAACAATAATTTCAGGTTGAAGTGGATATCCGTCGATCGTTTCAATACGGCCTTGAGCTGACTTATAAAAAGATCCATCTCGACTATAGCCCGTTTCTCCATTGGGCATACCGATCATAAAAAAACCGTCTCCTCGAACCATCATGTCGAGATCACGGCTTGTATGAACTGGATTACCCATCTGAAAATTTCTTTGCGTACCGCTAACCTTAACGCCCATTCCCCTCTGTATACCCACAGGCGCTTGGGTCTGTGCCGAAGTATTTGCTCCGGGTTCTTGAAGAGTTTCGTAGAGGAGATCTTGAAATTCTGCCCGCTCTTTCTTGTAGCCAGTGGTATTCACGTTAGCGAGATTATTTGAAATACTATTAATTTGCGCCATTTGGGCTTCCATACCTGAAGCGGCCGATTTTAAAGCTGTGATCATAAGTTTCTCCTTATTTCAGAGATAGCAATTATTTGGTCATCTCATTTGCGGTCTTCCCATCAATCTCCTGATAGGTCTTGATCGCTTGTAGATGAGATTCGTAAGCTCTAGTTGCTTCAATCATTCGAGTCATTTCCGAAATTGGATTTACATTGGAGCTTTCAATGAAACCCTGATGCAATTTCGTTTTGATTTCGTCATTTTTAAGATTTGTTGGAGTTGTGTTTTTAAAATAGGTGTTCCCTGTTTTTTCTAGCCATTGCTCCTCGTGGAACTCCTCAATGTTGATTTGCGCGACTTGAACTCCGTTTTGACGAATATTGCCGTTTTGGTCGATCTCAATCGGACCATTGCCCAATTGAATCAAACGTTGTTCGGGTCTTGGGTTTCTGGCCGGCGCTGGCAC
>Ga0214923_10000975_pt1 | contig 41901 bp, 39 predicted proteins | sample LL1510_MetaG_FD_177993 | JGI IMG/M metagenome (GOLD analysis project Ga0214923, IMG submission 177993) | Freshwater microbial communities from Lake Lanier, Atlanta, Georgia, United States - LL-1510 | ecosystem: Environmental > Aquatic > Freshwater > Lake | place: USA: Georgia | collected... | reverse complement strand
AGGTATATCAATTGATGCTTATGGAATTAATGGTCCTCAAATATTAATGAGAAGAGCAAGAGGAATTCCAACTGGTCTTTCTGGAGTTTTAAAAGATGATGTTTTATTTAATTTGCAAGGAAGAGGTTATATTTCTGGATTAAATCAATACTCATCAAATAGTAGAGCTGCAATAAGATTATTAGCAGCAGAAGATTGGGTAGTTAGACAAGGTTATACTGGTCAAGGAACTTATATTTTATTTAGAACAACTAATGTTGGTAGTGGTTTAGCGATGGATAAAGTAATAATTGGAACAGATGGAATTAAGCTTCTAGATGGAAATATTTACTTTAATAATGGTGGATATATAAATCTTTCAAATGCAGGAGGAAGTATTAATGCATCAAATTATGGTGGTAATATTTATACATATGGTTCAGACATTATTAATATTGGAGGATCTATTAATACTTATGGAGCACAAGGTGCTCCAGGAGGAAATATTTATACATATGCTGGACTAAATATTTCTGGAGGAAGCATAAATCTTTCACAAAATAGTGGAGCAAATTTTTCAATTCAAACAGCAAATTTACCAGCAACTGAAAATAATGGTTCAATTTATAACAAAGTAAATGATAATTTATATATAAGAAAAAATAACGCTTGGGAAAAAGTAATAACAGATCAATTTAATCCTGTTTATACTACTGGAAATCAAACAATTAATGGAACTAAAAATTTTACTACTAGGCCAACAGTAAATGGAAGTGGAGTTTTATTAAATGGAGAAGTTATTAATAAATCTAATTATTTTATATTAAATTTTGGACATACTAGTGATCAACCAAGTGCATCTTCGCATAACTATTTTGCGCCACATAACTTAGGCTTTAATGCGTCTGGACCAAATAGAAGATATATCCAAATTTTAGAAACAGGTATAGCAAGAAAAGCTTCATGGCAACATATAGCTGGAACTGCGTTGATTTCGCCAACTTTAAATTGTACTGGATATTTTATTAATACATCTACTATACCACCTCAAACTGGGGTAATAAGCACAGGTATATTAAGTAACAATATTAATATTCCCAATAATTTCACTGGAATGATAACTCCACCAGTAACTATAAACGCTGGAGATTATGTAGTTTGTTCATTATTTACGCCCGCTTTTACTCCTAGTTTTTCTGGAGTAAGGGATACAGTTAATATATATTGTTATTATTAATATAAAATTAACTTGAAATTAATATTATATCTTATTCTTATAATAAGATGTCTGAAAAGCAAGTATTTTTTATTTCTGGCCTTCCTAGATCAGGCTCTACATTACTTTGTAATATTTTAGCTCAAAATCCAGAATTTTTTGTTACTAAAAAATGTATTGAAAGGATCTTTATCAACTTTACTTTAAATTATTATATTTAAAGTGTAATTTAAAGTATGATTATAAATACCGTCACATCTATCGCTCAAGAAATATATGAAGAAATGGGCGAACCAAGCGATTTTAGCATCGCCTCAATTGCCGCATGGGTAAGAAGAAATATAGGAGGATTAGCTAATTTATTAAATACAGATTACGAAATAAATAGTACTACTTTAGAAATTAGTCCAAATTTATCTGATATAGAAAAATATATATTTAAAAAAATGTATTCTGTATATTTTTTTGATCTTAAAATTAAAAGTACTGGCAGTTTAGCGATCACAGATTACGTTTCTATAAAAGATGATATTGCTAATGTTCAAAAATTAAATAAAAATGAAGTATTAAGAAATTTTTATAATATCCGTAAACAAGAATACGATGAACTTCAAAACTTGGCTTCTGATTATCTTAGATATATTGTTACTCCATTACAAGTTGCTGGGGATGATATTATCTTTGGGAATTATAAAGCGGATAGAAGTGCTTTATATAATATTAGAACAATTTACTATGCAGATTAGATATGAGTTATATTCCATCAGATATAGCGGCAGGATTTTCTAATGAATATGATCAGTTTTTTGATTATTTTTCAAGAGAATTTATAGTACATAAAGAACCAATCCAAGTAATTAATCAAGTTCAAAATACAACTTTATATGGTTATGGAGAATCTTCGGACTCTATAAATTATAGTTATATTCCAGTAACGGGAATATATAAAGGGAGAATATATTACAATAATTCTAGAGATGTTGATTCCGTTAATAGTGAGTTAAAATTAATATTTGCAAGAGGAGATGTAACATTAAAAGTTAAACAACCAGCAAGAGATTTCATTGCAGAAGGAAGAACGTTAAAAATAGAATTTGATGGAAAATCTTGGAATGTTATTACCGAAGATATTATTAAAACATATCTTGATAAAAAATATTATGTATATGGATTAGAACAGGCAAAATAATATGGCTTCTAAAATTAATTATAATCAAATAAAAAAAGAACTATCAAGTAGTTATAAAAAAGCAATTCAGCGAGATGGATTAATTTTAGCTAAGCAAATTTTAGAAGAAAGTAAATCTAAATATGTAGAAGAAATCGAAAATCATCCAGTATCTAAAGAATTAAACGAGGGACCAGAAGGAGAAAATTTAAGTGACACACTTGCGGGAAAAGAAAATTTATTTGCTTTTATTGGTTTCGATATTAATAGAAGGCCTGTTAAAGAATTAACAGATCTAGTTAAAAATAATACATTTTTAGAAAAAAAAATGATTTTTGATGAACAAAAACTTGAATTAAAATTCAACGTTAATACTCCTTCTTTGGATGAAATAAAAATGGTGACGCCTTTGCCATTCGAAGGAGGGGTAAGTTGGGTTAAGGGAATTGAAGATGGCATATCAGGATTTGGATATTATGTTTATGGTAAATTTTTTAAAAATAGCAGATCTAAAAAAGGAATACAATCAAAAAATAAAGTTAGATCTCTCGCTTATAGACCAGTAAAATATATGAGTGAATTATATAATCAATTTATTAAAGGTTTAAAATAACATGCTCCCACAATACGATAATATTTTGATGACTAGTATGCTTTTTTGGTTAGATAATAAAATTTTAACTAAAGGTCAAGGGTATACAAATTTTCAAAGTGCCTTTTATCCTGTGCAGAATATGTATCATGGTTTTTATACATATGGCGCGCCATTCAAACAAATGGTTATTGATTGTTCTGTCCCTGGAGCCAATATAATTAGTGGAGTATATATAAATGGAACTTTTACAGTGCCTGGAGAATCAAATTTAACTGGTATAAATGCCCAAGAAGGGCAATTGTATTTTACATCTCCAATTAATAATCCAACTATAACATTAAGTGGAAATTACGCTGTAAAAGATTTTAATATATATTTAACTAGTAAGCCTGAAGAATTTTTATTATTTGAAACTGCTTATCAAATTAATCCAAAAACATATCAAAATCCAACTGGATTAGCCTATAATTCTGATACTTATCCTATTATATATTTAAAATATCAAGGAGGGAAAAATAAACCTCTTGCATTTGGAGGAATGGATCAAACTATAAGTAATGTAAGAGCAATTATTCTAGCGGATAGTGTTTTTGCTCTTGATGCGGTAACTAGTATAATTAAAGATACTGTAAGAGAAAATATCCCATTATTATATCAAGAAGATATGCCTTTTAATTCTTTAGGAAGCGTTTCTGATCCAGAGGGATCTTTTAATTACATAAAACATGTATCTAGCAAAATACCAGATTATGATTATTCTTATATTAATGATGTAAATGTCAGTAAAACAGATACAAGATTATTGCAAGGAACAAATAGTCTAAACCGTCAAGTATATTCGGCATTTATTGATTTTGAAATAATTAAAAATAGATATCCAAGGAGCTAAAAATAAGTGTAATACCAATAAATGGAGAATAAATAATATGCCAAGAAATAGAATAATTTATCAATCTGAAGGTTTATATGCTGGCCCATCACCAGCAACTGGTTTTCATTTCACTCTAGTAAATGGTACAAAAACAAATGATGAAAATGCCGCAAACGGATGGCCAGCAGCAAGTGGAAATTTAGTAAAACAACTTCAAAGAATTCAAACTGCGAATTATAGTTTTAAAGTAGATCGTACTGATCTAAATCAATTTGGTCAACTCGCCGCAGTTGATCGTGTTATATTAAATAACCCAACAGTCGCTCTTGATTTTAGTTATATTTTAGCTAATTTAGCTAATGAAAATAATTTAGGATTTACAATTTCAACTTCTGGAAGTCCAAGCGAAGTTTCTGCAATATCTGGATTTTTAAATGGTACTCAAGACGAAAGAAATTATTTTATTCGTACTGTACCAGAAGGCAATGATGCTATATTATATACAGACGCAACATCTGGAAGCAATGGTGTTATTGGAATTGGCAATGGATTTATTAGTTCATATTCAACAGAAGCATCTGTTGGTAATTTCCCAACAGTAACAGTTAACGTTGAAGGATTAAATATGAATTTCCAAAAAGGATTAAGCGGAAATTATGTTCCAGCTATAAATCCAGCAAATGGAAATGTCGTTTCATGCTTTTATCAATTACCAAATGCAGTCTCAAATATGGGAACAAGTACTGCTAGTGGGATCACCGCTCTTCGCCCAGGAGATATTACGTTGTCAATTCCTCAAATATCTGGCGGAGGAGTTGATACAACAACTATGAACGTTCAAAGTTATAATTTAAGTTTTGATTTAGGTCGTACACCAATTCAAAAACTAGGAAATAGATTTGCATTTAGTAGGCCTATCGATTTCCCATTAGCTGTTAATTTAAAAGTTGATGCGCAAGTTACAGATATGACTGCTGGAAATTTAGCAGACTTACTATGTGATGATTCTACGACTTATACCCCAACAATTACTATTAAAGAGCCAACATGTAATGCAGCAGCTCAACGAACTATTGCTCAATTCAAATTAAAAGGAGCAAAACTAGACACTCAAGAATTTAGTTCTGATATTGGATCTAACAAAACAGTAACCTTGACATTTAGTTCTCAAGTTGCAGGCCCACAAGATACTCTTCGCGGAGTATACATAAGTGGAATGGTTTAATATATAAGAAATATTATTAAATAAAATAGCCCCCGCAAATGCGGGGGTTATTTTTTAGTGTAATGTATTTTAGGTTAAAGGTTAAAATAAAGGTAAAAAGATTATGGAAAATGATCCTATAAAAGATATTACTCTTTTTCAAATAAAGAGAAAAATTACAAATATATATAAAAATTTCTTTTTTATTCTTGAAGATTTAAGTGATTCTGGTTATAATATAAATGATGAAATTTATCAAAAAATACGTAAAAGAGTACTTGATAATGCAAATGATGCAATAAGAGAAATAGAAGAGAATTTTAGTAAATTAAATATAACTTTCAAATGAAAACTAAAAAAATAAATTATAATTTTAGCGTAGATCAAATAATTGAAGGAAATCTTTCTGTTCAAAGTATACAAAAAACCTTAAAAGACAATTTTGGGATATTAAAGCCAAGTTTAACTATTTTCAAAAATCCTAATTTTATTAGAAATTATAAGAATTGGGATGAAGTCAAAAAACATCAATTTATTAAAACAATTGGTGGTATAGTTTATTATGGGAAAATAAAAAAATATATAAATAATATAATTGAAATTAATGGAGAAAAAATATGAAAACAATGTTTGAATTTGATGTCTACCATGAGAAAGAAATAGAAAAAGTAGATGTTTCTACTAATGAAAAAGGAGAAGAGGTTAAGGTGACTTCTAAAGTTAAGAGCACTGTTCCAATAAAACTTGCTATTAAAAAACCAACCCGTAGTTTATTTGATGAAGCAGAGCTTTTCTATGGAGTTAGATTGTCTGAAGGTATCAAAGCTGGACTTTTGACTCGCGCGTTATTAGCTAAAAGATTTAATAATGATGGAGGGGTCTTAAGCGAAGAAGAGCAAAAAGAATATAATGATCTTTATAATAATTTTTTGACTTTACAGGTCGATTTTCAAAAATTATCTTTAAAACAAGAATCTTTAAGGACAGAAGAAGAAAAGTCTGAATTAAGTCAGATTATCGAAAAAATGACAGAGACTAGAGAAATGATTCAAAAATATGAAATGGCTCAAGCGAATCTATTTGAACAAACTGCAGAAAATAGAGCTAGAAATAAAACTATTATGTGGTGGGTGCTCCAACTTAGTTTGATAGAGGGAGAAAATAAAAAACTTAAAGAACTTTTTGGAGAAGGATCTTATGAAGAGAAATTGCAAAAATATGATGAAATTGAAGAATCTGAAATGGGTATTGAAAAAATTGCATTGCAAAAACTATTGTATTTAATTAGTTTTTGGTATATAGGTAGAGCTGCAACTCAAGAAGAATTCTCTAAGCTTCTTGAGGCTATTAATAAAGATAATAAAAAATTGGAGAAATAATGATTGGAAACTATAGATAAAAATATAATAAGATTATTATTCGTTGATATTCTAAAAGGATATACAGAATCATACTACAAAAATAATAAAATCTATTTTAAGCATAATACAAGTTTTGATTCTGGAGATATAGATTCAAAGAAGCAAGATTTCATTAAAAAAGCTAAAGAAAATGGTTTACCGACCGAAGAAGAGAAAGAAATATATTTAATATCTGAAAAGCTTTGGTCAAATGAAGAGAATGAAAAAATTAAAAATATAAAATCATACATATCAAATCTAAAAACTACAAAATCAAAATTACTTAGAAATGAAGAAATCAAAGCGATTAACCAACAAATTAATGATGAAAATTTTAAATTAATTGAATTAATTTCTGAGAAAAAAGAATTGTTGGGTTTTACTGTCGAAGACTATGCTAATAAAAAAATTAATGAATATTATATGTATAATTCTTTATTTAGAGATAAAAATTTAAATGAAAGATATTTTTCTGAAGATGAATTTGATGAATTGGAAAATAAAGATATATCTGAAATTATAGAAATATATAATAATGTAAATAAAAAATTTTCTGAAAAAAATCTTAAAAAAGTAGCCCTATCATCTTTTTATCTTAGTCTTTATAATTTATGCGAAGATAGTCCATATTATTTATATGGTAAACCTATAATATATCTTACATTTTATCAAATTGAAGTTTTTAGTTATTCAAGATATTTTAAAAATGCATTATCCGAAGCTAAACATAAACCAATTGATGAATTATATGAAGATCCAGAAAAACTAATTGATTGGCTTGAAAGTAGTAAAAATGCAGAAGAAGTGCTTAATAAAACAGAAATTAAAGATAGTAAAAATTCTGAGGGAGTTATTGGAACATCAATTGTCGGTGCAAAAAAAGAAGATCTTGCTAAAATTGGAGCAGATGAAAAGTGTCTAAGTTTACATGGTGAAGCTATTAAAAAGGGTGGAAATTTAACCATGGAAGATTTGATGAAATTGCATGGTATAAAATAGTAAAACTATCATAATTAAGTATATTTTGTGTAATTTATTGTAGTAAAGGAATAAGGCATGGCAAGGACCTCGGCTACAATTTCAGTAGGTGCAGATACAAGGCAGCTTGAAAGAGATATTCAAAGCGCTTTATCGCGCGATTTTAAATTCAAAGGATTAAATGAAAAAGCATTTACCCAACCATTAGGTAGAATCACTGGGGCAGCAAATGAATTCCAAAAATCATTGGATGCATCTAATGCTAGAGTTATTGCCTTCGGAGCTAGCGCAGGTTTAATATATTCTGTAGAAAAAGCTTTTTCATCTTTAGTTAAAAGTACGATTGATGTTCAAAAATCTTTAACAGATATTAATGTTATATTAAATGTTAGTAATAAAACGCTTCAAAATTTTGGTAGTCAACTATTTAATATTGCTAAAAATACTGCTCAGTCTTTTGATACTGTGGCGCAAGCTGCTACAGAATTTTCTCGTCAAGGTTTAGGCGTAGAAGAAACTTTAAAAAGAACTAGAGATGCTTTAATTTTAACTCGTCTTAGCGGTTTAGATACAGTTAGTGCGGTAGAAGCGCTAACTGCTACAATTAATAGTTTCAGTGATGCAGCTCTAGATTCTAGTATTATTATTAATAAATTAGCTAATGTTGACGCAGCATTTGCTGTAAGTTCTGCAGATCTTGCAGAAGCTATTAAAAGAGTCGGAAGTTCAGCTCAAGATGTAGGTGTAGATTTTGATCAATTACTTGCTATAGTTACAAGCGTACAACAAACAACCGCGAGAGGTGGAGCGGTTATTGGAAATTCTTTAAAAACAATATTTACTAGAATTCAAAGAACGGAAACGCTTGATCAATTAGAAAGATTGGGGATTGAAGTAAGAACCTTAGAAGGAAATACATTACCGGCTATTAAAATTTTATCTAATCTTGCCGGAACATTTAGCAATTTAAGTGATTCTCAGCGAGCTCAAGTCGCAGAAACTGTCGGCGGTGTTTTCCAAATAAATATTTTAAAAGCAGCCTTGAGCGACTTACAAAAAGAATATTCTGTTTATAGTAACGCTTTACGAACCGCTTCTGGAGCAACGGATGAAGCTATACAAAGAAATGAAGCTTTAAATCAAACTCTTTCGTCATTAATAAATAAAACATTCACTAATCTTACAAAAATAGGATCAGATATAGGAAGAATTACTTTTCAACCAACTTTTGAAAATTTATTAAAAACTTTAAATAAAGGATTAGAGAATATAGACGTAGAAAGTCAAAGTACTGGGGGCAAAATTGCTAAAGGAATTTTAGAAGGCATAGGAAACTTTATAAGTGGTCCAGGAGTTATTTTAGCAACAGCTGTTTTAGGAAAACTTGTAATTAACTTAGGTAAATTTGCTAGTCAGTCTTTACAGGCACTTTTGAATTTAAATACTCAGTCAGAGCAAAGAGCTCAAATACAATCTAAGATAAATCAAGTTTTATCTCAAGAACCTCAATTAGTTGCAGCAATATATAATAAACAAATTAGCGTTTTAGATGTAGAAAATAAAATTTTAGGAATTATTCGTCAACAAACATTAGAGAGAGAAAGAGCTGCGGCTATTTCAACAACTATTGCTGGAAGTTTAATAGGTAAGGGGGTAACTACAAAAGGCGGAGCATTAAGGGCTAAAAGTGCTGGATTTATTCCAAATTTTTCAATAGATGAAATTTTTGGTGCATTAGCTGGTGGATACACTCCAGGAAATATTAGAAAGATGAACATGCCTGGAGAAGGAACGATTACTTACAATAGTGCAGAAAAAGTTAAAAAATTTCCAGGATTATCTCAGCCCGCAATCATGCCTCCTAGCCAAAGCGAAGCAGGAAAAAACTATAAAAATAAATTTAATTCAATATATGGATTTAATCCTTATGCTTCAAATGGATTTATTCCTAATTTTTCAGCTATTTCATTAATTAATGAAACTATGAAAGGAAGGGTCACTCAAAGAGAAGCTTTAACTCTTTTAAAGACAGAAGAAGAAAGATCTAAATATATACGAGGATTAAAAAATGCGAAGATAATAGAAGAGTTACCTCCTGCAACATATTTAGCAGATAAACTTGGCGTAGTCGGTGTCGCAGGATCAAAAGGGCCATTTACTGTAAGTACCCAATTTAAAAATTTAGGATATCCAAATGATCCAAGATCGGTAGAATTTATTGGTATACAAGGTAGAACTCTAGATGATTTAAAAAGCTCTAAAATAAGAGATGAAAATAAATTTTCAACAAGAATAAATGGTTTATTCGCAAAACCTTTAATTAACTTGGCGACCGAAATATTTGGTAATGTTGATCCGGATCCAAAATTTCTTAATTTACTACAAAATTCTACAAGAAAAAATATTAATTTATTTCCAAAAGGGACAGAAGGTTCTATATTCGAAGCTGCTGTAAATTTAGGAGTAAAAAAAGGAGCCGGAGCATTAGAGCAAGCATTTAATCAAGATACTTATCAAAAACCATTTGATTTTGAAGAAGCTTCAAGCCCGTCTCAACAATTCAATGCAGGATTTGCATTTAATCCATTTGTAGTTAAAGCAGACGCAAAAAGGATTGTAAATTCAGATTCAGCTAGAGAAATAATTTCAAAAGCCTATAATGCAGGAATTCCAGGGTTACCAAAACCAATAACTAAGAAATTAGCTTCGCAAGGATTTATACCTAATTTTACAGCATTAGATGAAGCAATTGATAGGGAATTATCCGGAGGAACTCCTTCTTCAAGAATAAGAATAGGTAAAGACGCGAGATTAACATCAACTTATAATCCATTAGGTCTTGGAGTATATAATACAAAAGATGAACCTTTAGGATTATCTCAGGGAATATCAAGATATGGTTCTTCTAGTAAAGCCAAATCTGCAGGAGCATCTAAAGGATTTATTCCTAATTTTATTGTACCTGCAATAGCCGCAGGAGTATTAGAAAGCGCTACTATTCGTTACGTTTTAACTGCTGTAGCGGGGCAAATAATACAAGCATTTTTATCTAAAATGTCAGAAAAAGTTGAAGATGAAAAAACCAAAAAAACTTTAAATGTCGCTGGAACAGTTGCCGGAACAGCTTTAGGATTCGGTGGATTAGGTGGTAAGAAAGGTTTCGCTGCAGCTGCAGTCACAGGATTAATTTTAGGATTAATAAATAATATTGATGGTTTAAGTGCTTCTCAAAAGGAAGCGATTGCAGAGTCAGAAAATAGCAGAGATAGTTTATCTGAATTTTCTGCTGCAATGAGTACATATCAATCAAGTATTGATAAATTAAACAATTCTACTCTTACTGATATAGAAAGAGCAAGAGTTACGGCTGAAAAAGAAGACGCTTTGATAAATATTTTCAAAGAAGTTCCAGATCAATTTCAGGCAGGCTTAAGAGACGCAATTGAATCTGGAGATATTCCTAGAATGAATGAAGAGTTGGCTAAAGTTCAAGCCGCATTACAAAGTAATGCTTCAAATACGGAAAATTTATCTAAAATTTTAGAATTAACTAAAAATGGATTAACTACTTCAGAAATAGAAAATCTAGCAAAAAATTTAACATCTTTAAAAAATGTTTCTGGTGCTTCATTAGCTATACAAGTAAGACAAAATCCACAAATGTTAGAAAACTTTAAAAAAGAAATAGGCCAAGCATATGTAGGTTCAGATATATTAAGTGATCCAAAAAGATTTGACGCAGCATTAAAAGCAGCCGTAGATGAAAGATTTACTAAAAGAGACTCAAAAACTGGTGAAATCGGATATTATACGCCACCAGAAGAAAGAAGTCAAGAAGAAGTGAAAAGAGTTACTCAAGAAGAATTCAATAAATTAATGACTGGTAAACAGACTAGAATAGAAGCTGGAACTAGAAGAAATATAATTAATGCAACTAGTAAATTTTTAGAAGCTGGAAATATCCCACAAGAGGCAATTAAAAAAATAACTAATGAATTAGAAACTGTACCATTTGATCAATTGGGAGCAAGCGTCGGATCAATTATTAAATTATTAGAATCACTAGGGTTTAAAATTGGACAAACCGCAAAACAAGCAGAAGAAAGTATAAAATATACTAGAGAAGATCTTTTACGACGCGCAGAACAGGCTGGAGATGTTTCGGCAAGTAGCGCGGCGTTAGAGAAATTTCAAAATAATTTAGATCCAAAATCATTACAAGAATTTAGTCGTACAGTTTTAGATACAGATAAAACCTTAAATGCAAATAGAATAACTACAGGGAAAATATTAGATTTACAAACTGGACTAAGAACTCAAATATTAAATGAAACAGAAAGAAGAAGTGCTGAAGCGCAATACATTCAAAAAGTTAATCAATTATTGTCTGAAACGGGAGGAGATCTTGACAAGTTTTCTAAAGCTTTAGAGGGCTCTGAACAAGCAATTGTATTAGAATCTCAACGTCGTAGAGGATTAATATTTGCAGAAGACTATAGGGCAGGAAGACAAAACGCAAGAGAATCTAAAATACTGGGTGGTACTGCTAAAATTGAAGATTTTGGCGCAGCATTTTTTGACGAATTCGATTATAGAAGAGAAGACGCATTTCGCGAAGCTCAATTAGGAGCAAAAGAAACTGCAAGAACAATGAAAACAGAATTTAATTCTGCATTCCTTGATTTTGCTCAAGGTACAACTACGGCTGGAGAGGCTTTCCAAAGATTTGCGCTTAATATATCTAATAAGATACAACAACTAGCTTTAGAATTTAGTACTAATTTAATATTTGGACAACTTTTTGGTAGCACAAGCGCTTTTGGTGGTGCTGGTATTTTTGGTGGTTTATTTGGCAAGTCAAAAGGTGGATTAATAAAGGGTTATTCATCAGGAGGATTTGTAGCGGGTGGGTCAGGAGTTAAAGATGATGTTCCTGCGATGTTAAGTGCTGGAGAATATGTTATAAGAAAAAATTCAGTTAAAAAATATGGCTCAGAATATTTACAAATGCTAAATGAAGGCAAATTACAGAAGAGATTTTTTGGCGGAGCTCTTACTTCCCTACTTTCAGATCCTCGAGTAGCAACAAGTCTTAAAATAACTGGTGGACCAACTCCACAATCACCAAGAGCCCTTGCATTTGCAGGCGCCGCAGAAAAAATTCAGAATCCTATAGCAAAAATAGCTATGCTGACTCTTGCTTCACATCCAATATTTAACTCAAACTTTTCTACACCATCGCCATCCGTCAATCTTTCAAGTGCTCAAAATACAGCATCTTTAGGTACTTCGCTGAGTTCTATTAAAAATAATGACAATAGTCGTTATGAATCTCTTTTTAGACATGGAGGAAAAGTTCAAAAATTAGCTTCAGGAGGAGAATTAGATTATCTTGGTAAAAATTCTTTTGAAGCAGAAGGATTTGAGCCAATATATATAAAAGAAACTGGGCAAACTCTTTATATGCCAAAAGGAGGAAATTTAGCGGCAGATTCTAATTTAAGTTTAAGAGCTCTTTTGGATTCTTCTAATCCAAGAAATGAAGTCAGAAAAGAAATGGAGCAAATTTATAATAACAGAATTAATAAAATTAATGATTATCTAGCTTACGTAGAAGATGTTCGTGATGCAAATGAAAAAGCTTATGAAGAAAATCAAAGAGTAAATAAAGAAATTCGTGATCAATATAATAAGCAAAAAAAACAATCTATTATGGCTGGCTTTCTTCAAGCTGGCATGGGATTGGCAGGAATAGGATTATCATTTTTACCAGGAGGAGCAGGAAGCCAAGCTTTAAGTCAATCAAAATATGGCTCTTCTGCTGCATTAGGAGGTGGCGCTGCTTCTAGAGCAAATTATCTTAAATCTGCACCATTGCGTTATAGTGCTCCAACTCCAAGAGCTCCAATGCCAAGAGCAATGGGAGGATATATTTCAAAATTTGCAAATGGAGGACAGAGTTATAAAGACGATGTTCCAGCTTTATTAATGGGTGGAGAATTTGTAGTTAAAAAAGATGCCGTGAGTCTTTACGGTAAAAAGTTTCTTGATGATTTAAATATGGGGAGAATTAAAAAATTTGCTGATGGAGGCTATTCTGGAGGAGAAATAAAGTTTAATTCAAATAATCAATCTTCCCCAGTTAATAATAATGTTAATGTTACAGTTAATTTAAATCAAACGAACGAAGACAACTCTTCTAATCAGCAAGAGAGTCAAGAAGATAAAATGAATAAAGAAAAGCAGAAAATGAATGCATTAGGAGAAAAAATTAAAGGTCAAGTTATACAAACAATTATGGAGCAACAAAGACCTGGTGGATTATTAAGTTCGCAAGTATATAAAAAGAAATAAAAATTACAATAATATCTTTGCGGAAAAATTAATTATATTTTTATTTAAAACAATTTGAGATTTTTTAACGTTAGGGTTATCTAATAAATATTGATTTATATCGTTTAAATTATAAGAATATTTAAAAAGAAAAGTTATATATTCTTTGTTATTTATATTTTTTCTATATTTTTTATCTAATTTGATGTTACTACTTGTTTCTATATAAAAATTTTCATTTTGATAAAAATTAGTAATAAATTCTAAGTATAAATTACAAATTGAATTTTCTTCTATTACTTCTGCGATTGAACATTTTTGAATACCTTGAGTTTGCAGATATTGTATATCGTTTAAGGAATCGTAGTATTTAATCTGTTCTTTATTATAATATCCTATAAAATCTTTATTAATTTCAAATTGTTCATTTATAGAACTAGATTCGGAAAAATCAGAAGATAAGTATATTGTTTTATTTAAATTATCTTTATTTAATAAAGGGTAATATTGATCAAAAACCACTTCTTTTATATTTATTGATCTTAAACTGTTGGAAATACTTTCTTTATTGAATAAATATAAATAGTTTTGATATACTATTAATGTGTCCATATTTACTGGTTGTTTATATATTTTACCAAAATCTAAAACTTGATTATTAAAAAAATCTAAAAACATTAAATTAATGTCTTCTTCTGTTTCACGAGATTTTAAAAATTCATATATTTGAGTTTGTAAAAGATTTAATGGTATTATTTTAATATTTATATTATTACAGACTTCTACTATTTCATTCTCTACGAATGGTATGGTTAATAAAGCGTTCTCTTCATTAACATCTAGCCATTGTTTTTTTATTTCTTTAACTAATAAATTTTTAAGTTTTTTATTTTGAGAATTAACATATGCTTCGCTCATTATTAAAATTGAATCCACTTCTTTTTCTTCTAGATAGATTTTATTTATTAAAAATTTTATAGATAAATAATCATTGCTTCTATATATTTTATTAAATAATAAATTATTGTTTATATTTTCAATATCTGGATATTCTAAATCAAATTCATAATCAATTTCTTGAGTATTATTATAGTCTACTATTAATTTTATATTTTTAAAAAATCCTAATTTATTAAATTTTTCTTTGTATATTTTATAGTTTTTAGCAAAATGAAAAGTATATTGCGCGTCAATTTTATTTTGACTTTTTTGAGAAAAATATTTTGGTTTCTTGCTTTCCAAATAATTTAAAAAGTATTGATCTTCTGTATAGATATACTCTTTTAAATTATTTAATTCTTCAATTATTGTGTCGTTATGCTTGATTTTAATATTATAAGATGGAAATGGAATATCTATATCTAAACCATTAAAATTTTGTCTTATTGTTTGCCATTTTATTATAGTATTTATATCTTTAATTTTCATATTATACAATATTAAATCCTGAAGCATTAACGCTAAATATCGTCGCCTGATTTCTTAAGGCTAAACTGGCTTCGGTATAGTTAGAAGATTCTCCTATGGAATTTTCAGCATAAACTCTAACATAATAGACTCCAGTATATTGTGGAGTTGAAAAATATGGAATTGTTCCATTTATCCAATTTGTTGAGGTTGTGCCTTTTGAGGATAAATCTGAAGGGGTTATTGTATTAACCAAATATTTTCTATTTGTAGTATCTGTTGTTTCAAATTGTCCAGACTTAAAATATATTTTATATAAATAAACTGAAGATGGATTATTTGGTGGAGTAATATCATACATTACGCTATTAATACCTCCTTGATTTGTAGTAAAAATACTACCATCACAGGGACTAGTTGCACAATAACTATTTGAACTTGGGCTTCTAAATATTGCGCTTAGTGTTAATCCTGGAGCATTTGGAGTTTCTTTTCTTGTAGGTAAATTATCTAAAGTATTCATATTGTCTACATCTGTATATTTTTTTTCTTTATATTCTAAAGCATTTACAGAAAATGTTTGATTTTCTTTTTCTACAATGTTTAATATTCTATATTTTTTTGCCTTATTTAAATATGGTTCATATATATATCCTAAATAAGCTTTATTTTGTGAAGTATTGTCAATTTTTGATCTAATATTTAACCCACCATCAACTCCTCCATAATTTTCAGTTGATATATCTATCGTCCATATTGTGTTTGAATATAAATTATATCCTGATTCTATTCCTAAAATTGAATTTGGAAAGTTTAATTTTATATAATTAGAATATATTCCTGATCCACTTGTAAGATAAGATTTGATATTATTATTATAGTTAACATATTGTACTTGACTTTTTCTTATTAAAGATGAATTTATACCGCTAACTCCAGAATTTGTGATATCTGAAAACCCTGTTACATATAAATTCCCAAGATTTGTTCCAAAATTAAGATTATAAGTTGGAGTCAATATTTGAAATTGAAAGGAATTATTAACCCCACTTAAGGCATATAAATTTTCTTGATTATAAGGCGTATCTAATATTGCGTATCCAGTTGTTAATTCTAAAGTTCTACCGCCATATGTATTTATTTTTCTATTTTGATCATAAATCCATATTACGTCTCCTGGCCTAATAAGATTGCCTTCTAAACCAAGATTAAAATCTACTATTTCTGTTTCTTGATTTTCTGTAGCCAAAATCCATTTTCCTAATCTTCTAGCTTGTGATCTACTAGTGCAACCAAAGGCTGCTATTTCCGTTTCTCTAATTCCGTACTTAAGCATAGAATCTTTATCTTCGACGTATTCTACACCTGGTTTATAATTATCAAAAGCATCGTTAAATCTTATGTATGCTACGGTTTTTTTTGATTTTTTTGAGGCATCTGAATAAACAAAGTTTCCATTTAATACGTTAGAATTATTAAATATATAAACCGGTTCTTTTGGTGAATCTTGACTTACAAATATCTGTCCAGCTGAATAATATAATATACCTCTAAAAATACTCGCCATATCATTTAATACTTTATAGGCTTCTTCTTTATTTTGAATATATAAATTACATCTAAATCTTGGTTCAAGTCCTCCATTTCCATCCGAAACTAATTGATCACAGTATTGAGCAATTTCGTATAAAGTCCATTTATCTATTAAATCTGAATTTATATATTTACCTAAGCCGTATTTTTTATTAGAAAGTAAATCATAAAAACACCACGCTGGATTATCTGTCCACCCAACTTTAAATTTTCCATTCCAAGGACCATTATAAGTCTTAGTTATGGGATCATAATTTATAGGAATTTTTACTTTCAATAATCTAACTTTATATGACCTTGTAGGTACATCACTAAAATATCTTGCATCAAATCTAGATAAAACTCCTGCGACCTCTGGATAGCAGAATCTATCTGAATAGTATTCAGTTATAGAATGTAAATTTGCAGCAGATTGTAGAGCTGAATTAGTTCCTTCTAAAGTAATTTGTTGAACATCAATTACCCAGCCAATTTGATTACTCAAAATATCAAATCTAGGAAAATTTTCTGCGTATGGTCTTAAATTAATATGATACGTAAAAATAACTGGAGTAGTTATTCTTCCTTGAATTAAAACTGAATCGCTAGAATAATAACTTGACTGATATGGAGCGTACTTAGACGTATCTAATCTAATAACGTCCATGTTATTCATTAATCTATATATATCAAATTTAAATTCCATATTTTTCCATTCAATATCACCCGCATTAGAACCAGTCAATATTTGCTCAAATAAACCTTGTACTTCTATATTAACATCTATGGAAGAAATTTCTTTGTTATATATATAATATGTTTTTGGATATAATATTTTTGTATACTCGGCTAAAGATGAGTTTGGGTTATCTTTTAAATATCCACCATATAATTTTTCTCCAATTGATTTAGTAATTGAAGTTTCTATAGGAATTTTATTTACATCTACTTTTCGTCCATAATAATCAAATCGGTCTTCATATAAATTAATATATGGATTCCATATTGTATGAATATTTTCTTTATCTCCATATGTATATTTATAATTTACCTGTTGAAAATTAAAATTTCCTTGTAAATCGGCTAAAGGTGTGTCATTCCAAAATATTGATCTTGTTTCTGGAAAAGAATTATTTTCAGTAGAAAATGGTTGAAATGTAGCAGAAGTATAACCTATATCTCCTGTAGTTTTACCTTGAGTACTATAAATATATGTCCCCGTTACAAGACCCTCTATTGGGCCTTCGGATAAAAGATCTAAAACTTGTATATTTGTAATTGTATTAAAAGCTCTTGTGTCAATAACTCTATCACTTACATTATTTACCTGAGATGTACCCAAGTATATTTGATCTAAATTAGGCGGCTTTGGACTTATTTGATTTTGATTAACTAAATTACGAAGGGCCATTTGATCAGTATTAAATCCTCCTTGTATGGCAAAATTCATTGGTCTATGTATATATCTATTATGGTATGCTCCAGTCCATATTACTCCTGCGGGAGCAGCAATATCATAACTTCCATTTTGAGTCGTATTTGATCCAAATGGAGAAGGTCCTCCTCTACCATCTGATAAAGCTAAGTCGCTTGTAAAAAAGTTCAACCCTCTTATTGATGTAGAAAAATGATAATATCCACTTGGCCCCCATCCATATCTTTTTCTTTCCGTAGTTTGATTATATGGTATTACATTTGCGCCAACTCCACCAGTAACTGTCGTTCCTAATCTATCAGATATTTTATCTCCAGAAAAATGAAAAGATAAACATCCAGGCGCGTCTTGAGCGGGACTTCCTGGAAAATTATAACCACAATAAGTATATCCTATATTAAATGGATATAATATCGTCCTAAATCCTTCTGCGTATTTATTAGAAATACCCATTTTATGGCTCGGCTAAAATAGGACTTTGAGAAGCTAAAAATCCTCGGCTATTCAATAAATATCTTTCTGTTCCATATATTGAAGCCTGTAAAGTCTCATCCCTATAGTCTTGTTTGAATATTCTATAAAATACTTCATAATTGCTAAATATAGCGTGACCACCAATCGTCAATTCTCCATAACCTATTGGAATTGGTCCTCCTTCACCAACTGTATTAGTTGGTCCATTAAATAAATATGAGGCTGGTCCTCCGCTTTCTCCTCCTCCACCTTCTATAGGATTTACTTGTTGAGCTGTATATGGGACAGATGGTGGAGGTTTTGATAATAGCGTGCTTATGCCCATGGCCATAACTCCAAGGCCAACAAATGCCATCATTACTCCTACGGTTACTAAAGTCGTTACTGTGGCTAGAGCGATTCCGCCCGCAAAAAGTATTCCTCCAAGAGCTATAAGTCCAAAAAGAGACCCTTTTACTACTGGTACAATATCTACATGTTCTACTTTATCTTTTAAATTTAAAAATAATTCTGAATTTTGTATTTCCTGTTGAGAAGATGTATTTAGTAAGCTTTTTGATAAAAGATTTTTTTTATCTACTAATATTTCATATTCATAATCTTCTACGTGATCTAGTAGCCATTTTCTTAATTTTTTTGTATTTGCTTCAATGGCTCTTAATCCTTCTGCTACGCTTGAAACATCTAAATCCCATCTTTCGCCAACAATTTCTCCTAATTTTCCATGTAAATTAATAATCATACTGTGCTCCTCTTAATCCTAAAATAATTTTATCTTTTTTATCATAAAAATTATGTATTTTAGATTTTTGAAATAAAGTTTGATGTAAAACGCTACTATTTGATAAATAAATTCCAAAATGAACAGGATATCCTTCTTCGTTTTTTAATAATAATATATCTCCTAATTTTAAATCTTTTGCTAGTATTTCTTGAAAATTTTCTTTTTCGATAAATATTTTTTTAGTTATATCATATAGATTTGATTTAAATCTATCAATTTCAAAAATATCATATATTTCATCTACATTTAAATTTTTATTAAATTGATCTAAACAATATTTTTTAATCAAAGATAGACAATCGTTTTCTTTATACTTAAAACTAATATCTAAATACTTATCAAAAATTTTAGGATTATAAATTTTAAAAATATCAGATGGTATTAAATATAAAATAATTGGTATATTAAAATTATGGGATGATATTATATCTGTATAAGAAAAATCATTTTGATCTATAGGATGACTATGATATATATATAATATATTATATTGTTTTTTTATATTTAAAAATTCAGCGGTAGATATTTTAAAATCTATATAAGGATTTTTCGCTATATTTTTGCACTTTATTATTTTTATATCTTTAGAATCATCAACAATAAAACCACAACATTCTTGTGGGAAAATTTTTTTTGCATGATCTTTTATTAAATTTTTAATGTTATCAATAATCATTTTTATCCTTCTGGTCTATTTACTGCGGGAAAACCTCCATAAGGAAGAAATCCATTTAAATAATTTCCATTTGCATCTTTAGGAATTCCATGGGCATATTCAGCCATTGGATTTTCGCATCCTGGCCTTCTCGGAAAATATAAAGGAACACCATTTAATCCTGTAACAAATTGATTGGCTACTTCTTGGGTAGTATATTGAACTGCTCCTAATGGTTCATCTGTATAAAAACTTCTTTTTTGACTAAGATATCCATTTGTATAATTTTGAGCAAATAATCTTGCATCTGTTTGCTGTTGATCTTCTCCTCCTCTATCTTTTGGCCAAATTACGGGACGAAATGCGGGATTTTTTAACCATCTAAATCTGCAACTTTTTATATTTTTTGCGCAATTATCTGCTTCCCAGAAATTTGTATTTGGAGGAGAGTTAAAAATTGTAGATAAATTATTTTGAATGCAAACAAAATAATATTTAAGACTTTCTTTTTCTAAAAATACAAAATCTCCAGAAACATAATTTGCATTCTCTATCCATTGACCAGAATTTCCTAATCCACCAGTTATTCTATATATCGCGCTTGCTCCAGCGCTATCTTTTGATGAAAAAATTCCATTATTATCAGATATAAATAATTGATCGTTTTCTGTAGCTACAGGAGGAGCAGTTTGAAGCCCATAAATATTAGATTGTGGATTTTGGACATTAGCGTAAACTCCACTATGAAGAGATGTTAATCTAGAATTATATTCATATACGCACCCTTCTCCTCTATACTGGAACGTACATTTTTTTGCCAGAAGAGATCTTGATGGTAAATATAAATTTTCTATATCCAATATAGAATTCAATTGATATTGAAGGGTAAACTTGTCTTCGTAAGATTTTCTATCAATAAAATAAATGTCTTTAGGTAATTCTAATTCATATAATCCTGTATCTGGATTATATGGATTAATATTATTAATAAAGTTAGATCCATCTAAATATTTCAAAAAAGTTTTTGACCTAGTAAATTTTGCACCAATAATCTCGCCAAGGGATTCAATATTCATTCTAAGATATTTATAAAAAGAATTTAATGATGCATCTGGGCTACTATTTGATATAGTAATTTTAGGCGTAGGTAATACTCCATTTGTATTATATTCAAATCCTTCAGCTTGAATTGGAAATGGATAATAAAAATTATCCTGCCATTTTATTTTACCGTAAGGATTATTTGATAAGTTAAATAAATTATAATCATTATAAATTCTTAAAATTCCATTATTAACTGGATTTCCTTCTTGATAAGAAAAACTTTTTAATTTTGGAGAAATCTCCGTGAGATCAATTTCATAAAACATGATTGGTGAAGAAGGTTGTAAGGAACTAATTTCAGAATTTAATGATCTTACTCCACTAGTTATGTAATCATATACTTGATTTTTATTTAAATTATCTAAATTACTCATATTTAAACTGGAACTTCCATAAATTTACATTGAATAGAATAATTATTATATGAAACATAATTAGATGTCCATTCTGGACAAATAAATTTTGTGTTTAAATTATTTGTTGATTTTGAATAAATTGTTGGCATATTATATATAAAACTTTCTTGCCCATTTCTTTGAGAAAAGAAATGTAATATGGACGTAGTCTCTTTTTCGTTTCTGTTTTCAAATGTGATAGATAATTCCGCTAAATTATTATTAAGTCCATCTTTTATTCTTTGTTGATATCCATTACCAAATTGACTTATGATTACCTTTGGTTTGAAAGACGCATTAGTATTATATGATGGTTTCCACCAAAAATTTGGATATAGTACTCCGTTTAAAGATATATATCCATCCCAATCAACTTGTAAATTGGATAGAGTTGTCGGGTTATTTCCTGGCCCAAGGTTTGAATTTATAATTGAATAATAAAATTTATTATCATTACCTTTAACTATATCATATCTGTTATATGATACGTTAGCATCCCACGTAGGAACTGTGTCGTAAATACTTGCCATATACCTTTTACCTTATATAATTTACACTTAAAAGAAGTGTAATTATAATTAATGTTTAACGTTTATTCTATAGAAAATCAAAATTTTTATCTAAATAATTTTATTATATCTGGAGTTCAAGATTTAAGTATATCTTATTCAAATAATATTAACCCATCTTTATTTATAGATGATAATAGTAAAAATTATTTTGTTTCTCAGCCAGTTATAGCTAATTTAGATTTAAACTATATTTTAAGCACAAATGATAGATTTATAAATTATACAGGATCAGATTCTTTTTTTGGTAAATTAGAATATGGAAACAGGTATTTTACTTTTTCAAGTGGATATTTGACTAGTTATTCCTTAAGTTATAGACTTGGAGAGTATCCAAAAGTTAATATACAAAGTCTAATTCTAGGAGAATTAGGAAATGCATCTGGTATATTTAATTATCAACCAAAAATATTAAATAATTTTGAAATTGCAGATAATTGTTATGTTGATTTAAATCTAAATGAGGTAAATTTTAATAGATTAGAATCTTTTGGTTTAAATATTGATATTCCGAGAGAATCTATATATACTATAGGAAATTATTTACCAGATAGTGTTATTATTAAATATCCTATAAATATTAATTTGAATTTTGAATTTTCTATGAGTGAATATAATCAGGAGAAAATTACTAATATATTTACTGGCATCACAAGTTCAAATTTAAGCTTATCTTTTAAAAAATATAGAAGTAATCAAACTTTATTAAATTTAAATTTATCTGATTTAATTAAATCTCAAACAAGATTGAGTTATACAATAAGCGATGACGCAAAATTAACTATGAATTTAAATACATATATATTAAGTGGCGCATAATTATTTGAAATATATAATATTTAATATATAATATATATATGACATTTAATAAACTGCTTAATTCTCCAGTATTTTTTAATACTTTTATAAAAAATGATAATTTTTTTAACTCTTTAAAAGAAAAATTTCCAGAAATTTTAGCTGATTTAACTAGTTCAAGAAATAATCCAAACTGTAGTTGTAAAAATAGAGTTAAAAATCATTTACAATCTAAACTTGTTTCTGACGCAAATTATTTTGAAAATTTATTAAATGAAGAAGAATTTAAAAAAATAGTTGAAGAGAAAAGTAATGAAATCGAGGCGACTCAATTTAACCCCATGGAAGAACACATGAGAATGATGAGAGAAAGTATGTTTAAAAATAGTGGAGGAAAAATTTTCGAAATTGGTAAAACAGAAAAGGACTGGAATAATCTTTGCAAAAAATTAGAATCTGACAAAGTTTCTTTTAAGTCTTTCTCTGTAGTAGATCACCAAGATAAATTAGTTGTTTATTTTATATAATGTTTTATAAATTTTTAATTTATCTTTTTATTTGTCTTGGAGTAACTTACGCATGGAGCGATACAGAAGTATCTAGGCCTTTTAGAAATTTTATAGCTAAAATTCCTTACATTCAAAAGCCTCTATTATGTCATGAATGTAGTAGTTTTTGGATATCTTTGGGTGTTAGTTTTTTTATAAATCCACTATTTGGATTTACATATCCATTTTTAAGTAATATTTTAAGTGCGTTTTGTGGATTTTTTATTAATTTATATTTTGTAAGAAATAACTTGGTAAAATATAAAGAATTTTAAATTTATATAATATATAATATCTTACTATTCTAAGTGTAATTTATTATATATATGAACTCTTATTGTAATTCTAACGTAATTTTATTTGTAAATCAAGGCTTTTATGATTGGCGTTTAGTTCCATATACTGAGTGGGATTCAAGTGTTAATGGTTCTTCTGGAGGCTCAAGCGCTTGGTCTAATACTTGCGATGAAAATTGTTCATATTCTTCGAGTAGCAGTAGTCAAGCTAATAAAAACGGATCCACAACGCATGACATGATTTTAAGTGTAAATGGCGATATTATATTTACCGTTAGGTCTTCTCTCAGGTCTAATGGAACATCTTTCGAGTCATGGAGAGCCTCTGGTCCATGTCCTCCAGATGGGGGAAGTTGGTGGAGTTCAAATTATACTACATCTCAAAATATAGTTTATTCTTGCATGCCAAATGAATGTGGATTGGTAGAATGCGGATATGAAGTTTATAACTGCAAACGCACGACAAGTAATAATTATAGCAATGGCCCGTCAGATAATTCTAGTGATGATGCTTGCGTTGATCCTATCGCATGGCTTGGCCCTTGTGGAGTGGTTAGATGTGAAGAAGTATTTGGAGAGCTAGAGGGTTATTCTGAATACGGACCAAAGGAAATTAGTAATTCTTCGAGTGCAGAGAATTGCAGATGTGATTGGTGGGGTAATTGTAGTGGAGGAGAAGCTCATTATGATGTTAATGGTCATACGCATGACAAAACTACATATTCTCGTAAACCTGCAAAAGAAAAAATTAAAGATCTTGTAGATAGCGCTGCTTCAATAAAATTATCTATGGCTCAAGGCAACAAAATAAAAACTTATATGCCAGGTCCAAATCGTTGTAGTGAGCCTCACTATTTATGTGGTGATCATGAAAATGATTGTTGGGAAATTTTTTCTACTCCAGAATATATTGGACATCTCCCTTATTTTATTGCACCATTTGGGTATGCCGAAGATGAAGGTACACCATATAGAGATATACCATCTCCTCTACTACAGGGCATTAAAACAATTAGTGATGCTGATAATTACTATCGTTCTATATGGATTTTTAAAGTTGGTGTGGAGGCAGTGCCAGCTGCTGATATATCGAGCATAGATGGAGAAGTAATTTTTTATGTTGATCCTGCAAATACTGGTAAAAGTCCTTGTTGTTATTCAGATTCTGGTACTCAAATAGTTGCTTCTGAAAAATTTACTTTACCAAACGGGGGCGAAGGAGATTTTTATTATTATGGCGTAAAGTATACTACTCACAATTTACAATTTAAATTCGATACATTAGAATTAGCTGAATCTTATAAAGATCAAAATGTATATGCCTGTATAAGAACTTATTAAATAATATATTAACTATTATTTAATTTTAATTTTTTAAGTCTATCTATTAATTCAAATATTTTAACTTTAGGAATATCTGTAATTGTATTAAAATTTTCTGCGCCATCAAATTTTTCTTTAATTAATTTATTTTTAAGAATATCAAACGTGATGTTTTTATCTTTCATTGTTTTTTCTAAAAGATTTTGTGGAGACGTTGGGTTTTCGGAAATAAACCCATTATCATCTACCAATTTTGCATCTCCAAGTTCTTCTTGTGAGACAATGTTTATTTTTAAAAAATTACGCACACAACGCACAAAAGCTCTATTTTCTGCAATTGCAGCTAAAAAAAACTTAGCGAAAGATTTAGTGTTATTACTTGTTGCATCTGCAAGTGCTTCAAAGATAATCTCTTTGCCATTTGTTTCATAATTAGGAATCCATGTAATCCGACAGCTTGTAGCGAAATAATTTTCTGACGCAGAGACAACTTTATATTCCACAGAAGTATACCCTCTAATTTGAGCTAACTCTTTAATTCCCCCAAGCAAAATAAGCAAATCTTTATCTTCAAGTTTCGATACGTCAGTTTCTTGTGTTTTTTGCCGATTTGGAACGAGGTATTCTTGTTTAACCATTTTACGCCAATTAATTGTTCCATCTTCATTATATATATAATTAATATTATTATTTTCTAAAAGACCATATTGGTTTCGGGTTATAACTGAAGGCGGGATTTGCTTTAAGTTTTCATTTTTTAATTCAAAAACTTTTGGATTAATATTTGATAGTTCAGAACTTCCAATAGAAATTGTACTTTCCGTGTCTTTAATTTTTATACTCATATCTAATATATTATCATTTATTAAATATTAAGTCAATTTAAATATATAAAAATTATCAATTTCTTTCCAAAAATCTGGATCATCAACAACTTTATTTCCGCTATTATTTAACCAATCATATTTTGATATAAATTGCCCTTTTGAAGAATGTAAAATCCTTGATGATTTATAATATAGATTTTTTATATCTAAAATTTTAGCGTCTTCTTTTGTTTTATGTTTTTTATTTATAATAAGATTGTAATCCATATAATCTATTTTATATTTATTCAATATATCTTCTTTTAAAAATGATAAAAGAATATAATTAATAGAATTATTTTTTAATATTTTTACGAAATCTATATCATTTTCTTCTTCTATTATATAAATGAGTTGATTTATATTCTGTTTGTATTTTTTTATAATCTCTTTTTTTATTGGTTTATTTGTAAAAATAATTGATTTTTTAATAGAAAGTATTTTTTCTAAAATTACTTCGTTAAAAATATAATCCATTCTTATTATGGGATTTTCAATTGGTATTAAATTAGGGTCTAATTCATTGTCTGGTATAATTTCAAAACTTTTTAAATTATAATCTGTTCCAAAATATACGCTTTCTGGAAAACTCGAGTGGTTAATATCTAGCAGTTTCAAAATAGAACTAGCAATTTCTTCTGGTTTAATTGTATTTATTGATTTTGGAAACTCAATTTGAGAATAAGAAGGTTTTTTATTTCCTATCCTTTCATACCCTTTTAAAAGGATATGTTTATTTTTATTGCCAAAATGAGGGCCAGCTACATTTGGATTACTTATACTGTAAAGAGAAACGATTGGTTTGTCAAAATGCGAAGAGAGATGAACGCAAAAACTATCTGGACCAAAATGTAACATTGAATTTTCAATAACATATGCTAATTGATTTAAATTAGTTTGCCCTAAAAGGTTTATTACTCCATTTAATGGCTTTTCATCTTTTGTACCAACTTGAACAATATGAATATTATGTTTATTTAAATATGGATGTATTAAATTAATTACTTCTTGCCAATACGAATAATTTCTTGAATCATAAGGAGTTTCACTTTGAAATGTTATGAATTTTTCAAGTGGAAGTGGAAAAAATTTAGTATAAATGAACGGCAAATCAATCTTTGATCCTGTATTTGTAGCGTATGTATCAAGAAGTCTCATTTATTTATTTTAAATTAACTAAGTTTAAATTCTATTTTATCTATGCCATTATGCAAATAATTTAGATTTCTCTGAGTACAAGTATGGGGTAAGTATGCGATGTCAAAATATCCATTATGTTGATTATTTCCTTCTAGCCATATTAAATTATCCATTATAGGATTATATTCTATCCATCTATGGACATAAGGATTTCCTTCTAAAATATCTTTATATTGAGGTTTTGTAGCAACGTAAAGACTATAGTTTGGATATCTATTTTTAATAGATTTAAATAGAGCTGTACTTAAGAAAATATCTCCAGCGCTTTCTGGCATGATATAAATTACTCTGCCTTTATCATTGGAATCCAAAAAATCTTCAAATTTTATTTCTTTAGATTTATTATTTTCTTGTAGGGCTACATTTCTAAAATAATTTTCGATATCTTCTCTTTTCGCCCCTTTGTTTAGTTCAGACATCCAGTATTGATGACCAGAATCATTTCTATCTATATTTTTCATTTTTAAAATATTATGATACATAAATATTAACCATTCTGCGTCATCTATAATATTTGGTATTTGATAATACGGATCTTTTTTATCTTCCGTATTTTCTTGAATTTTTTCCCAATCAATCAATGGTTGAGAGTCTATAAAATTTTCTATAATTCTACCAATATTTTTAACTCCAAAATTTTTAATTGTCCATTCTCTTGCTTTTTTACCCATTTCAAGCCTTTTATGAATCGGCATTTTATATACAACATTTAATTGTTTTGCTATTGATTCTGGCGAAGTAGAAGCTTTAATAAATTCTGTTCCATGTTCTCTATATTCAGACCAATCTAATGGTAATGAATTAGCTTCTGTTTCACACATCTCTTCTCCGCAAGAGTAGTTAGTAACTAATGTGATCAATTCTGTTAATTTCGCTTCTTGTATAGGTATTTCTTGACCTCCACTAGTAAAAGGATGACAATATACGTCCATAAAATTATATATTTCATTTAATTGAACTTCAGTTACCCCAAGGGCAACATTTGTAGTTATCTGACTTTTTTCCGCATTACAATATTTACAATTTAAATCTTGACCCGTAAAATTTTTTATCTCATATTCTCCGCAATTTTTACATACGTAGGTCGTTAATATTTCTTGTGGATTTATTCCTATTTCTACTGCTAGTTTATGTATGTTCCACCCTTCTCCCCAATGAGTATGCAGAAGTAGATATGTATTTTTAATATCAGGATTTTGTTTTTTCCAAAGGTTATATCCTTGCAAAAGATTTGGCACACTTTTTCTGAGCTGATTCCTAAATACAAAACCTATTATAAAAGCGTCTTGAGGGATATTATTTTTTTTCCTTAGTTGATTTCTTTCAAAATCTGATAATCTATAAAAATCTTTATCTTCTAAAGATCCATGCACGGTTTTTACATGGTTATAACCAAGTTTATTTAAAGCTTTTGTGGCGAAACTGCTCCAAATCCAATAATTTTTAATTTTTGAAGCATTTTTAATTGCGGAATCAAGTATTGGTAAGGAATCTAATGTGGTCCATATCGCGGAACTAATTTTATTAAACCAAGGTTTATCAATAGCGAAATCTACTCCCCATATATCTTGAACAGCAAAATATACATCTGGTTTTTCTTCATTTATAACTTTATCTAAAAAATGTGCTCCGTAACTAGCCATTCTAGCTAAATTTGGATCCCTGTTTAATTGTTCTAATTCTTGTTGATTATTGGGTAGAGAGCCGACTGATTTCCATGGAGTCTTATTGAATTCTGGATGATCCCATGTCATTCCACAGCAATAATGTACGATATCATATTTACCCGTAGAATATAGATATTTTAATAGTGCTCTAGCGTTCCTGCCAAAACCAGTTTTAGCTAAAGAAAAATCGCTTTGATATAGGAGTTTTTTCTTTCTCACGATTACCAAAGTTCGCTATCTTCTTGTGATTCTGATTTTTTTTCTTTTGGAGAATTTTTAATTTTTTTAATTAATTCCACTCTTTGAGCTTCAAAGATTGATGATAAAGAATATGATAAAAACTCTTTCAAAAGTCTAGCTTCATTAAAATAAAATCCTATTAAATAGGATTGTTTATTTTCAATATTATCTTTGCTTTCTTTTTGAACGCTATAAGAAAAACCTACTTGTTTATCCTCTTTTATATATGGAGCAAATTTAATTTTAGTTATTTGCTGTTCAGAAGAATGATAAGCTGAAAATTCAACATTTTTATCTAAACATTCTAATAAACCCGCTACTTCAGTTTGAGAAAACTTAATTCTCGCGCTTTTTTGTGGATTATTTTTATTTTCTAAAAATGAACCAGTTTTAGTTTTTTCATTCCAACCGCTCTGTTTGATTAATGAACTCCAAATTGAACTATCTTTAGGATTAACGCTGAAGCTACAGGCTGTGCCGGTATTTTTACTATTAGGTTTGTAAAATGATATCATATTACTTAATATTACTATATATCTTAAAAAATGTCAATTATTTTTATCAATCTTTTTTAAATCATTTAATTTCATATAAATTTGTTGATCTTGAATCGCCACTAGATCTCCAAAAATACAATCGTCTCTTTTTAAGCCTTTAACAATAACAATATTTCCCTCTTCAAAACTTTTATTATTTAATAATTTATTATTTTCAATATTATCATTAAATATTAATACATTTATATATCCAGTTTCATCTGATATTTTTAATCTAACATATCTAGTCTTTTTTTCATTTTTTGAAACTCCAGAAAATTCTTCGTCAATTTGACCAACAAATGCAATCTTTGTATTTATTGGAATATCAATAATATCTGAAATATAATTTAAATTCTCTCTTTTTTCAGAAAAAATCTCTTTTAAAGATTTATTATATGTATAGCCCAAGAGTTTCTTTTCATAATACCAATTCGCAAAACTTTCGCTTTTGCTATTTTGATTATATATTTGTAAATAAGGTTCGTATTTATTTTTAATAGTTTTTAATCTATTATCTTTAATAACAATATGACTTTTTTCATCTGTGAATTTATTGAGATGCTTAATAATTTTAATTAAATCATAATCAAATTTTTCGGCAAATGAGATCACATATCTTTTTTCTTTTGAAGTTAAAATATTCCAAAGTTGCGCTTCTAATACAATTTTACTTCTAGATTGATTAAATCCACTTAATGCGCCCGCTTGAATTAAAGCTGATAATGCTCCAATATTTAAATCAGCTTCTTCTGCAGCTTGAAATATTTCAAATTTATTTGAATATTTATTTCTAAAACTATTTAATTTTTCTATTGATTTATCAGAGATTCCCTTAATTGATAATAAACCAAATCTTATATCTTTTTCTTCAATTGAAAAATCCATAGTAGATTTAATTATATGGGGTGGTAAAAGTTGAATATTAAATTCATGCATTTCTTTTTGAATTTTAGATATTTCACCTATCGGATCGGGTTCATTTCTACTCATTTTTAAAAGAGATAAGAAAAATTGCTGTGGGTAGTTAAATTTAAGATAAATTGTTACCGCCGCTAAAGCTGCATACGCTAAAGAATGAGATTTATTAAATGAATAGTTTGCAGAATCTTCCATGATTTTCCACAATATTTCTCCTATTTCTTTTGCTAGTTTATTTTGTTTAATCTTTGATTCAATCTTTTTTTTCCAAGCTTTAATTTCGTCCGTTTTCTTTTTTCCGACAATTCTTCTTAAAATTTCTGCTTCATCTAATGTATAACCAATTTTATGAGCCATTTGCATTAATTGTTCTTGATAAAGCGCAACGCCACCAGTTTGTTTTAAAATATCATCAAAAAATGGATGAATGCCTTCGTACTCGCCACTATTTGTATACTTTGCGTATTTATCAACGAATTGCAGCGCTCCAGGTCTAGCAAGTGCCAGAACACCGCTTAATTCTTCTAAATTTTTAGGTTTTACTTTTTGGCATACTTTAAAATTTGTATCTGCTTCAATTTGAAATAATCCGTGTGGAGTTTTTAGTTCTTGAAGATTTCTATAGATTGATTCGTCATTTAAATTGATATCTTGAACTTTAATTCCAATATTTTTACAAACATCATCTACAACAGATACGCTTCTCAACCCTAAGATATCTAGTTTGATATTAAATAAACTGACCCAATTCATATCAAAACTTGAAACTGGTTCTTTGTCAGAAGAGAATTCTGTTGGACATACTTTTTCTAAATCGTCATATGAAAGTAAAACTCCAGATGGATGTACGCCTTTATTCTTAATTAAATCTCTTAGTTTTAAAGCGATTTGATAAACTTCTTTATTTTCATCGCACCATTCTTTAAATTTAATTATATCCTCATAGGCTGATGTAATGTCTTTTACCTGTCCGAATACTTTTGGAATTAATGAAGATATCGTGGTCATTTCTTCTTCTGTTTTTTCACCAACAATTTTTCCGCATTCTTTAATAAGAAGTTTGCCGCTAAGAGTATTAAGAGTTAAAATTTTACTTGTTTTTCCTTTAAATTTATTTTCAAGATATTCTAATACTTTATGGCGATTATAATAGCAAATATCAAGATCCACGTCGCACATTAAACTGCCATCCAAATAGGTTACTGCATCAATAACTTGTTTTTTAGCTCGTATCTTTGATATAAATCTTTCAAAATAAAGATTGTATTTAACTGGATCGATTCTAGTTACTCCAATAAGATAGAGAATTAAAGATCCTGCGGCAGAACCTCTACCTAAACCTATCGGAATATCGTTGGTTTTACAAAAATTAATTACATCCCAAACAAGCAGAATATAATCAATAAAGCCTAACTCTTTTAATGTCTCTAATTCGTGTTTTGCTCGATCTACGTATTTTTTATATTCTGGTAAGTTTTTATCTATTTTCAAATCTTTAAATCCATTTAAAGCTAGACCGCGAAGAAAATCATAATTTGATACATCTTCACTAAGATTCAAACTTCTTTTTAAAGTTGAATCTATTTTAAATTCTGGAAGCCTTACTCCATGCAAACCTAAATCTAAGTTTTCAAATTTAGAAGAAAACGATTTATATTCTAGAGTATTATTCAAATTTTCCTTCATCTTCTAGTTTATCTATTTCTTTTGTAAATTGGTTTAATCCGTGAGTTAATATTTTCATAGAATTTTTGTCTTTTAAAGAGTAAAAAACGTCTGCTTTCCCATTTTTTTTCCCCTTTTGTATGGTAATTAAAAGATATTCTATATTAGAATCGTCTAATTTTTGTACCATATCATATATATCGTCTAAAGATGCCATATTATACCTCTAATTGCCATTTTAATTTATTCCATATTTTTAAATTTAAGTCAAGATCATTTATCGCGTCATGCAATTTATCATAATCGTGATCAATCCCATTTTCTTTTCCTAGAACAGTTAAAGAGCTTTTTACATTTTTCTTTTTTGTATGATATATTTTATATTGATATTCCGTTAAATTTTCTTTGGGATTATATGGTATATTATACTTGATACCCCTTGCGATGGCATTTGTGTCAATGAATTTACTAACTAAATGCTGCCATTTACAACCCATGAATTTATAATATTCTTTTATAATATATAAATCAAATCCAATAGTATTATGACCAATGATATAATCAGCGTGATCTAGCCAATCTTTAATTGTTGGAAATATCTCTTTAGGATCATGTCCCTCTTTTTGAACTTTTTTATGATCATATCTTGTAATTTTTGCTGCATCTTGGCTGATCTTTAAATCCGTTTGCCATTTTAAATAAAAATTTTTTTCATCAATTTTTTGATCTCCTTTTACCTTAATCATTGCTATTTGCCAAGGTAAATTATGACAAAAATTTAAGCAAAGATTAAATGTTTCGCAATCAATAAATACTAAATTTTTTTCTTTATTATATCTTAAAAGATGTTCGTCCATTATTTTGCCCCCAAATAACTTTCAAAAGAAAATTGATTACTAGACATATGTTCTAATTCTGGTTTATTTAAAATACTTCTATTATTAATGCAGCGAAATGTTAAATATGTTTTAAAATCTTTATTTTTATTATAATAAATACTTTTAGTATTATATAATTCTAAATTATTTTCTTGTATATATTTTTCTATTTTATTTTTAATAATAAAATCAAAAGGTAGGTCATTATTTTCTATAAATATTATTGGTTTAACAAAATCAAATTGTGGAATACATATGTAATTTCTTAAAGTATTATTAAAGATAAATGAATCATAGAATGGAATGCATAGTAATAAGTCTTCTGTCCAGTTTTTTTTAATAGTTTGATAGTCCAAACGTGGTTCATAATAAAATCCCGTTTTTGCCCCTATGCTGAATAACTTTGTTAAAATTTCGTGGCCTTTCTTATTTTTAAAAAATATTATTATTTTAGATGTTTTTTGTTTTGATTCATCTGTTTTATCATTAATTGATTCAGTTACAGAAATTCTAAGTCCGTAGTTTAATTTAATATTATTATTTTTTGTATTAGTATATGCTTCAAGAAAAGATGACATGTTATCCTCCACGAGATATATTTCTTTTAAACTATTTTCTTTTGCTATTTGTATTATAGAATCTGGATAATCATCAGGCTCATTTTTATCTTCTAAAGTTAAAATTGATCTACCTAAAGAATAATGAGACTTGAATAATGGTATCATTTAATTTATTATAAGTGAAATTTTAATACTAATCAATCTAAAAATTCATCTTGTTTTACGTCTAAAAATTCATCTTTATTTATAATATTAAACTTAGGACATCCTTCGTATTTTCTTTTTTCTATTTTAAATCCTTCTATATCTTTAAATTTACTATCAAGACTAGATTCTAAAACTTCGCCTTTTTCATTTAATTTTACATAATATTCATAAGAATCTCTGTAGGGGCATCTCCAATTTCCTACGCCGCACATCCATTTACTCTTATCGTTATCTATAGCGAAATTTGCTTTGGCTGAGTTTTCATCAAATTTATTAATATAATCATTAATATGTTCTAGATAATACTCAAATCCCTTTATTTGATTTTCTGTAAATTCAAGTTCCTGAATAGGCTGCTTAGGAAATCTTAGAAAAAGAAATCTTACTATAGGTTTTAATTTAGGCCATAATTTTTTACTAGCAAGACTATACATCATTGCTTGAATATTCGCCTCAAGATCATCTCCTCTAAATTTAGCCTTTGAGCTTTTATAGTCAATTATAATCATTTTATTTTTTGATTTAATAGGCTTATCAATAAAACCCTTAATATGATATTTTGGATCATCATTTTTAATTTCGAAAGCATATTCTGGCGAAATAATTTTTCCATCTTTTTCGCCAAAAAAGTCATGTTTTAGACCAACCATAATCATTTGATCTAAAATATCAAAATTTGATTCATCTAATCCGACTTTAGCCTTTAATATTTTAACTAATCTTGTAATCGCTTTACTTCCTTTAATCGAATTCTTTTTTATTATTTTATTAAAATGATTTTTATGTTTTGAATTTAAAAGTAGTTCAAAAATTGTATGACAGATTGTACCTCTAAGAGCCCCATCGTTTTGAGTTTGAGGAACTTTAGTATGATAATTATTCCAATAAACCCAAGAACAAGTTTCGAGAGTTTTAATTCTAGATGCTGATAATACTTTTACAGATTTGCTTTCCATTGTAAAATCTCTTCTTTCGTCATTTCACCAAAATCTTTTTTTATTGGTAAAGATATTTTTAATTGTTTGTCGTCAAAATATCTTTTTAATCTAGCGTAACTTTTTTCAGCCCCAATATTTCCAGCATTATTTTTATTAGAATCATTATTTAAACTAATGTATATTTTTTTAGCATCAATCTTTAAACAATAATTTAAAATAGATAAGCTGAGACTTGTACCGAAAGTGACAAGGACATTTTTAATTCCAGCTTGCCATAAACTTAGCATATCTCCTATGCTTTCTACAAGAATCACTTCTCTTTGATCTTGAATTAACTTTGAATTCAAAAAGCATGGATAAAGAAAATCATTTTTTTCACCTAGATGTTTCCATTTTATCTTAGATAGATTGGTTACGTCTCGACCAGAGAATCCTATGATATCAGCTCTTGCGTCAAATATTGGAAATACATACCTATTTTTCATTTTGCCAGCTTTTCCAACTCCACCTTTAAATTGAATTAAAGTATCATCTCTAATTCCTCTTTTATTCCAATATGAATTATCATTCTCAAGATTATCTAATAAATTAAGATCAAATTTTTGTGTTGATTTTAAAACTGGCTTTGTATATTCAATATTATAATTTATATGGAAGTTCTTATTTTTTAACCATTCTTGAGCCTTTTCTGGATCATCAATTTTTAAAGTAAGTCTTACTAATGAGTTAATATCACCACTAATATTTTGTTTAAAATCAAACCATTTGCCTGTGTCTTTATAAATCCTTAAAACTGTGTCATTGTCGCTATCTCTATATAGTGGTTTTGCCCTAAATTCTTTACCATAATCTTTAAGTTGATATCCCAACTCAGTTAGGATTTCATAAATGCTTATTTGCTCCATTCTAAAGCCTCGCTTATAATAGGAAATTGTTTAATAAAGATTTTTTTACATCTCTCTGCGACTTCTCGATGCTCTTTTTGGGTATTCTGTTCCGTTCTTAGTTCTATATAATGAATCCAACTTCTTAAAGAGCCTTTCATATACATAGTAGTTTGAGTTGTTAAAGGCAAAATCATTCTTGCTACTTCTTTTGCTACTCCATTTTCTATCATTGTGTCATAACAATGCTGTGTTAAAGATATAGACTCTGCAACAAGATGTGATATATTATCATATGCATCCGTATTAGTTGGTAAAAGTTTTTCACCAACTTGTCTGTTTTTGTCTCCTTGTAATCTTAACTCTACATCTTCGTATTCATTAGCTAAACTATATCTTTGACTAAATTCTTGGAATGAAAAAGATCTATGACGTAAAATTTGTGCTGCAATTGCTCTACTAGTTTTTATTTCAACACACATATCTACTAATTCAAATGGACTCCAATGTTTATGTTTAATTAAAAACTTTAGTAGTTTTGGCGCGGTCTCTATATTTAATTGGTTAGATGGATTACTGACTCTCGCGCAGTAAGCTACAAGATCTTCTGCTTTTTCTAAACTTTTTATTTCTGGTTTTGTAATTGATATTAATTCAACATTCATAGTAATTCTCCATCATTTGCATTTTGATCCGTGAGTTCATACTGTTCTCTTTGTCTTTCGGAAACATCTCTTAAAGACCCTCTTTCTTCAATATTAAAATTAGTCACTTGATAATTAAGATAATTTTGCGCCCATATTTCTTTTCCACTAGAATCTAATCTCCTAACTAGATCTTGGTGTCCGGCAGCATCTTTACCTTGAAATCTTGTTTTGGTTGGAATTAACTTATGAGTTCCAAATGTTTGTCCATCTAGAGTTACTTCGTCAAGAGTCTTTCTTCTAAAAATTGCTACGAATGATGCGAACCATTGAAGCCTATCTGATAGAGAAATAACGGAACTATCATCTACTACACTGTTTGAATTTCTATTAAAATTTTCACCAGTTCTATTTAATTGCATGGCAGTAATAATTGGACAATGTATTTCTTCTGATATTCTTTTTAATTTATCAATCTTTTCTCCAATGGCTTGATGCTCTGCCCAATTTTGACTAACCTTTTCGCCAGTTAATTTAATATAATCATAAGCAATCATCGCTTGATTTCCTCTACCGACTTTTGAAAGATACCATCTTCTAATAAGAGAACAGACTTGATCTATATTTTTATTACCTACATGATAGTGAAAATATTCATATGTTTTAACTTTTGCCCATGCTGCTCGAACTTTTTTAGTCATCTCTTCATTTTTACGCCAATTTCCTGTTTCAAGATACCATACTGGTACATCAGTTAACGATGCAACCATTCTTAATTGGATATCTACAGTTTGCATTTCTGTATCTAAAATAAGAGTTTTAGTTTTATTCTTAGGATTGATAGAAGTTTTAAAGCAAATATCATTTAGCCATGTAGATTTTCCTTGTCCAGGCCTACTTGCGATCGCGTAAATATTTCCATTTTTTAAACCGCCATACATTCTATTAAATTCAGAATATGGGGTAATTAGTCCAGTATCATCTTTTGGAGAATTACCAATTTCTTCAATAAGATCTTCTACTTCTGCGAAAATATTAACTGGCATATCATTTTCTGAATATACTGAAATTTTCTTGTTATATATTTGATCTATCTTACCAATAATATCATCTATTGAATCTTCTGAATTTTTATTTATATATTCTTTTAGTTTATCCGCAGTTTGCGATATCTCTCTTCGAATTCTTAATTTAATTAATTCCTTACAAGCATTCATTGTCGCTTCTTCTGTAATTTGAGAAAAGCTTAAGTTATCAATATAATCAAAAATATTAATCTCATCTTTAAATGTTATTCCAAGATTTTTAATTTTTTCTGCAAGAAGTACTTTATCTACTGTTTCGCCCTTATGTTTTATATTTTTAAATACAGTATATATTGATGAATGGACATCATTATAAAAATCATTTTCAGTCAAAAATACATCAATATCTGCAAACAAATCTTGATGTTTTAATAGCCCGCTTAATACGTGTCGTTCTACTTGTAATGAGTAAATCATTTACTATATATGATACCAAAACAAAAATTAAAAGTCAAGTTTTAATCTTGATCTTCTGGGTCTTCAAAGTCTTCGTCTTGATTTTTTCTAGCGATTTGATCTGTGGTGGCTTCTAAATTTAATTGATCCACGCTTTGACTCCAAGTATTAACGTAATATAAAAGTGCCATAGCATTTATTTGATTATCAAATTTTGTAAATACTTGCGGTTCGCCTTTGTTTGAAAAGTTAAAAAGAATATATCCGCCGAAACTACATTCGTCAATCTGTTTTAAAATAGAATCTGGTAATTTAAAGCTTTTCTTTTTATTTGTCACCAAAAACTTTTACACTTAAATAATTAAAATTCCACACTTTTCTTCTATATATTGTGGCGATATATTTTTTAAATCATTTTCATATAATTCAAGAAATTTAAATCCATTTAATTCTAGCCATTTTTCTTTTTTTACATCTCGTTTAATGCTATTTAAATATTTTAATCTAGAATGATTATGAAAGAACTCATTAAATGATTCATGTTGATTTCCTTGTATCTCAACGGCTATCTTTTTTGTTGCATTTAATATATCAACTTTCAGCATAGTTCCATAAACTGGAAACTCTTCATAAACAATATGATTTTTCCAGTAAGGATAAAAAAATTGTTTAAATTTAAATTGTAATTTACTTCTAGATTTTCCGCACCAATCTATTTCATAATTTCTTACATTTTTATTAACGAGCTTGCCGTTAATATTTAATAATCTCATGATGCAAGAGTATTAATAAATTTGTTATAGAAATATTCTACGATTGGTTTATTTTCTTCAAGATAAGATCTTAGATTATCTATTCCTTGGTGCTGCTTCTTAAGTTCTAGATTCACCTTTTTAAGTTCTTCAATAATTTCATCCGAAAAAGCAACCCATGCTCCCTTTGCTGTTGCAAATTCCCAAGCTAGAATTTGATCAATAACTTCATATTCTCTCCAAACAGAAGAACCATCTTTGCGACCATACTTGATTGGATATTGAATCTTGGAGTTTGTAGATTCATTTGTAGATTTTTTAATAACAATCTTAACATTGTGTCCAATAATCTTATTCTTAACTGGATCATATTTATCATTTGGTTTTTCAAGAATAAGATCTTTATTAAACTTTGGTTCAAATTCGAGAATCCAATTAGCAAAATGCAATAATGCATTTCCACCAGTTGCAGTTGTTTGACGAATATCTTTGTTTGCTGCGTAAGGATCAAGTTTGATATCAGATCGAACTTGACTAATAAAGATAGCCATATGACCACGTTTAGAAAGTGCAAGAGAAATTTTTTTCATCAACATTGAAGAAATAACTGCTCCACCAGCAACTTTAGTTGCTTCTGTCATGCTTTTTTGAGCATCACCTTTTGTCATCAATCCGTCAACCGAATCCAAAATAAACATATATCTTTTATTTTCATCATTAGATTGAATAAGATCTTTCATCAATTCTGAGACTGTTTCAAAAATATTACATTCAAATACAAAACAGGTTCCATCAACCCATTCTTTAGGATCGGTTACAAATTTAATTCCAGAACGTTCTTTGATTTCTTTACTTAGTCTTCCTTCTGCTTTGAAAAGTAAAGCTCTAGAATTTTCTATTGATTTAAGAAAGTTTTTGGTTACTTCAAGTGCTTCTGAAGTTTTACCACCTTCATTCATGCCAATAAATCTATGTAAACCTGGACATAAACCACCACCTGTAGCAATATCTAAATTTAAGCTACCAGTAGATACCTTATAATAAACCTCATCTTCAAAATTATAATGATCTTCTTTATTATCTTTTAAAAAAGATAATAATCTATCCGACGCAGACGGACCAGTAGATTGCATGACTTGTTCTTTAGGTTTTCTTCCCATAATATTTATTATATCTTTATTTTAATTAAATGCAAGTAAATTATTTAAATGCCGGAGCTGTTCTTCCTCTGGAGTTAATATTATTTGGCCCTAGTCCATAAACAGGAAATTTACGCAAACAAACTTGTGATTGTGGGTCCCAATAATGCTCTTCTGTATCTTCTCTAAAGATATGCCATCCAAACTGTCTTCTGAACATAAAATCTGATATTGCACAGTCATAATTTTCTGGATAAATTAAACCATTTTTTAACCATTTACTTTTTGCATGAAAAATCTGTAGGTACCCCCAGCCCCAATCAGAACTTCTCATTTCTAGTTTATAATTAGGATCTTTATCTATAAAAACTTTAGAATAATCTTCATAAGTTTCTAGTACGTATCTTCTTGCGCTGATCATTTGATCAAATGGGGATTTAGATTTAAGCTCTTCAAATATATTAAAATATTCTTCTGTAAGTAATGTATCTGCGTCTATTATAGTGATAATCTCTGGATTTTCTAATTCTTGCATAGCATATGTATATGCTGCGCCTCTATTAAATTTTGCAGGCTGATTTTGATAAGTATAAAATTTATCAGTTTTAATTAATTTGAATTTAGAGTCTTTACATATTTCTTCTAACTCTTTATCTTCACTTGTATCTGTGACAACATATATTTTATCGAAATAATTATAATTGTGTTGTTTAAAAATTTTTAAATAATCATTATAATTTATAGCTGAAGTTAATGCAATAGTTTTCATTTTTGCCTTATAAATTCTATTAATGTTTTAGGTTTTTGTAAAATATTTTTATCTTCTCCTATTTTATATTTTTCTATTTGTATTTCTTTATGACTTAAATTTAATTTAAATTTTTCATATTCTTTTAATATAAAAGCTTTGCCTTCTGGTTTAAGAAACCATGCTAATGATGGTGGAGGACTTTTAAGATTTTGGAGGTTTTTCCAGAATTCAAATTCTTTTAATTTTTTAATTAGTTTTTGCGCTATTTTAATTTCTCTTGGCCAATTAACTTGGCCTTTGATATATTTTTTTATTATAAATTGACATAATTTATGATTTTTCTTCATACTAAATTAAAAAATTTATAATTTTTTAAATATTATTTGTATAGTTTTCTTTAAATTCTTTAATACTTTTTTCTAAACTTATTCTAACATTTGGTAATTCTAAATTTAAATTTTTAATTTTTTCTGTAGATAAAAAACAATTGCTTCTTTGTGATTTAAATCCCATTTCTTCCTCTTTTAGGAATTTCCATCTTGGATTCTCTAGACCGTATTTTTTAAGTATTTCTACTATTTCTTTAGCTGTTATATAATCGGTGTTTGTTACATTATATATTCCATATTCAGGTTTATTTTCCAATGAAATAAACTTATATATAAAATTATTTAAATCCTCTATATTAGTTAAGCTATTTTTATAACTGATTAAATTATCATATAGTAAAATTTTATTAATTAAATTTCTAGAATTTGAAATATAGGAAAATGGCATTCTTATTCTGAATATATATGAATCTATGCTAGATAAAGATAATTCAAAAGCATGTTTTGTTTTACTATAAAAACTACTATTTTGATTAAAAAGGCCAAAATTAGGCGTATCTTTTTCTGAGAATGCTTGTTCTTGACTACTATAAATACATCCACTTCCAATATGTATTACTGGAATATTATATTTTTTCGCTATAGATGTAAGCAAAATTGGAAGATTTACATTATATTTCCAACACATTTCTTTATGATATTCGCATTGTTCAACGTTTGGTTTACCAGTAAATCCAACACAATTTATAATAAAATCTATATGATTTTTATTTAAATAGGAGATGTGTGAGTCTAATATATCAATGTTAAAATAATCAATTTCTGCTTTAGATGTATGATAAATTTCTACGTCTTTTATTTTTAAAAGATTAGATAAACTATTACCAATATACCCTTTTCCTAAAATTAATACTTTTAACTTTTTATTCATTATTTAATTATAATATTTTTATTGCAAATGTCAATATATTTAAAATTATAAATATTTTTGATTCTCAAGATCATATTTTGTCATTTTTTCGATAAGCTTATCAAATGAAATTTTTGGTTTCCAATTTAATTCTTTTCTAGCTTTATCCGAACTACCAAGAAGAAGTTCTACTTCTGCTGGCCTGTAAAACTTAGGATTAATTTGAATT